>Ga0255348_1000054_pt1 | contig 61887 bp, 50 predicted proteins | sample CBST25v5metaG_FD_189945 | JGI IMG/M metagenome (GOLD analysis project Ga0255348, IMG submission 189945) | Peat soil microbial communities from Stordalen Mire, Sweden - C.B.S.T-25.v5 | ecosystem: Environmental > Terrestrial > Soil > Wetlands > Peat | place: Sweden: Norrbotten County, Stordalen... | reverse complement strand
CTTCCAAACTCAACTCTTCTGCTCGAACCATGCGGATGTTCACTAACCAGCATGACCGCCCCTTCAGGCTCATCTTGTGTTGGAATCAATGGCCGCCTTCAGGCTCACCTTGTGTTGGAAGAGAGTGCAGTTTGACCTCATTTCGAAGGACCGGTATACTCAAAACTGCATCAAGCGGGAGTAGCTCAGTGGTAGAGCATTGCCTTGCCAAGGCAAGGGTCGCGAGTTCAAGTCTCGTCTCCCGCTCCATTCCTCCCTCCGGCGCAAGCCGGGTAAGCTAGGGTGGGTTGGAACGATCCGCACTTTTTACGGCAGCCCTGCCAGGCGCGGTACCCAAGTGGTAAGGGAGAGGTCTGCAAAACCTTTATGCGTCGGTTCGATCCCGACCCGCGCCTCCAATCCTTTCAACAACTTACAGGCAAATCCATCCAAGGTCCATACTGCCACTGTGGGGATCCTTTGCACTTTGCCCCCCCTTTTTCCTCATTGGGTCATAGCGGATTGTCTCTCGAAAGCGGCAATCTGCTGTTCTGCATGGAACTGCTCTAGCCGTTTCATGGCCTTCGTCTGGTGCTCTTGGGTGGGGTGAGCGTAGCGGAGGACCATCTGGATTCTGGAATGCCCCAGCATTGGGGCCAGCGTCACCAAGTCAATTCCGGACATGGCCGCGCGGGTTCTCGACTTCCCCGGTTGCGCCCATGCGGATTTCCACAAGAGCTCGAACCTGGTATGGGTTATCTAGAGAATCGGATTGCAAAAAAAAGGATGTTGTCTAAGCCTTGTTTAATCAATGAAGAACATCCATAGCGCACCCTATTGATGCGTAAATGCACCCCATCTATGCGCAGAAAATTCGCGCTCTAGCGACGTTCTTGGGCTGCGCTGGCTTTACTGGTTGACGCCGCTGGCCAGGAATCCACCGTCGACGACCAGGGACTGTCCGGTCACGAAAGAGGCGGCATCGGAAGCAAGATAGATGGCGGCTCCGACCAGTTCTTCGGTTTTGCCGAAGCGGCCCATCGGCGTGCGCATCAGCAACTCCCTGCCGCGCGGCGAGTTGTCGAGCAGCTCTGCATTGAGGGCGGTGCGGAAGACGCCTGGAGCGATGGCGTTGACCGTGACGCCCTTCTTCGACCACTCCACAGCGAGCGAACGGGTCAGCGAGCCAACAGCGGCCTTGCTGGCGGCGTAGGCGGCCACTTCGTTGAGCGCGACAAAGGCGTTGAGCGAGGAGACATTGATAATGCGGCCGTAGCCCCGGTCGAGCATGGCCTTGCCGAAAACCTGGCAGGCGCGCAGGGTTCCGGTCAGGTTGGTATTGAGAATATCGTTCCACTCATCTTCGGAAACGGAGAGCGTAGGGCTGCGCTTGATTTTCCCAGCGCAGTTGATGAGAATGTCGACTTTGCCGAACTTGTCGAGGATGGCGGCAAGCAGCTTCTCGATCGAGGCGCGGTCGCAAACGTCCGCGGTCAGGCGCAGGGTTTTGCGTCCGCGCGCCTCGATTTCCTGAGCGGTTTCGTCCACCTGCTGCTGGCGGCGCGCGGTGGCGACGACGTCGGCGCCGGCCTCAGCCAGGCCCAGGCTCAGCGCGCGCCCGATTCCCGAGGTGCCGCCGGTTATAACTGCTACTTTTCCTTCAAGACTAAGAATCTGAGAACTCATCATTTCTCCATTTTGGTTATGAACAGACCGGTTTGACGCTGCCGGGCATGAAAATCGATGCTCTGTCAATTGTGGCCCAAAAAGACGGGCGCGATGTGCCGCGCATAGAGGTTCTCCGTCACGTTTTTGGCGATCACGGCCTCGTTGGATTCGAGCAGGCCGAGATAGCGGTCTCCCTCGTTGGCCGCGACCTTGAAGCCGACGTGCAGCAACTGGCGCAGGCTGCTGTTGTAGGCCGCCCCTCCCTCAACATGGCGCAAAGCAGAGGTGTACTGGCCGGAAGACCATGCGCTCACCTCACTGGGAGGTGGCAGCTTGGCCGGGTCGATATTGATGACATTGGCGTAGGGCACGCAAAGCTCTTCGCGGTGCGCAAAAGCCGCGGCGTAAATGTCTTTCGCTAACACGAGTCCGTCGCCGCCGGCTTCGGCCAGGCCGGTCAACTCCTCCAGCCAACTGGTTCCGGCGGTCTTCAAATGCACGCCAGCGTTGGAGCGCGTGATGGCCGCGTAAATCACCGGATAAATGGAAAACTTGTCGCTGCCAGAGTGGATGCTCAGCTTCAGATTCTCCGGCAGTCCGAAGTGCTTGACCGCGTAAGCGATGGCTGCAATGTCCAGCGCAAACTCGCGCTCGAATTGCTTGAGGTCGCCCACATAGTCCACGCCCTTGTTAAAGCGGCCGCTGAACTTGGGCGCGATGGTCTGGATGGGAATGCCTTCATCGGCAATCGCAGCGAGAATGATGAGCAGCTCCGCGGGGCTTTGCGCGGTTTCTGTTTCATCCATCGATACCTCGGTGATGAAGTTGCCCTTGCCCTTGACGCTCTCGACCTTGCGATAGACCTCGCCTGCTTGCCTGACCGCGGTCAGATACTTATGGGCAGCCTTCCGCAGGTTCTTCTGAGTGATTTCGAGGGGTGCATCGGCTTCTGCCAGATGGATTGTTCCCAGCAACTCCGGGTGCTGCGTCACAAAGCCATCGATGGCGGCCGCCTCGGAGTCTTGCCCGATGAAGTCGGCCACGTCGATGGTGTAGAAATCGGACGAAGCGAGAAAGCGGTCGACGGTCTTCAGCGTAATGTGATCGGCGTCCACAAAGTACGGCAGCTTCCAGCCGAGAGCCTTGACGGCGGCGTCGGCGGCGAGCCGCGTCGAGGCTGGTTCAGAGCCGATGATGGTGTGCTCGCGGTTCGACTTGTTCCACACGGGAACGATCTCGATGCCGCTGGCGAGAGCCTGCACGCAGGCCTGTAACTGAGCTTTGGCCTGGTGCGCGAACCGGTCCCCCGTTCCTACGGAATACTTGGCGAGTTTCAAACTTTGCTTTTCCATGTTCTCTCCTGCTTATTGATCCGGCATCAAACGATTGCGTCACCAAAGAGTTGTCATCCTGAGCGACCGGAGCGCAGCGTAGGGAGTCGAAGGACCTGCGGTTGTTTTTCCCCTTCTCTCATATCGCAATCCAATCGTGCCGGATCAATAGAAGCGATTGCGGTGCGCTTACAGCCTCAAACCCGGAATGGCGATGAAGAAAACATCTTCCCCTGCATATCTGATTCGAGGCTATACGCGATTCCCTCCCCTTACAGCCGATATGCCTTTTTCACTAGCCCATAGGTCAGTTCGTGCGCCACATCAAATGCCTCGTCTTCGTCCAGACGATGCTCGGCGACCAGCCGGGCCAGAAAGCCGCAATCGATGCGCCGCGCCACATCGTGCCGCGCTGGAATGGAGAGAAAAGCGCGGGTATCGTCGTTGAAGCCGACTGTGTTGTAGAAGCCCGCTGTTTCGGTCGTCTCTTCGCGGAAGCGCCGCATTCCTTCGGGGCTGTCATTGAACCACCAGGGCGGTCCGAGCCGCAGGCACGGATAGTGCCCGGCCAGCGGAGCCAGTTCGCGGCTGTAGGTCGAGTCGTCCAGCGTAAATAGAATGATGGTGAGCTTGCTCTCGTTGCCGAAGCGGTCCAGCAAGGGGCGCAGCGCGGCCACGTAATTGGTGGGCTGGGGAATGTCGGCGCCCACGTCGCGGCCATAGCGCTCATAGACCTTGCGGTTGTGATTGCGAACGCTGCCGGGGTGAATCTGCATGATGAGCCCGTCTTCCAGGCTCATCTGCGCCATTTCGGTCAGCATCTGCGCCTGAAACAACACCTGCTGCCGCGCATCGGCCTTGCCCGCCAGCACTTTGCGGAACAGTTCCTCGGCCTCCGCCTTGGGAAGATCGGCGGTTTCCGCGGTCAGATGCCCGTGGTCGGTCGCCGTGCAGCCCAGCGCCTTGAAGCGCAGGCGCGCCTGGCGCAAGGCGTTCAGGTAGCCGGCCCAGGTTGTGGTGTCTTCTTTGCTCTGCTCGCCCAGCTTGGCGATGTTCTTCGCAAATCCGGCAAACTCCGGATCGACCACCGAGTCGGGACGGAAGGTGGGAAGAATTCTGCCCTTCCAGCCGGATGCGCGAATAGCCTGAATCGCCTCCAGCGAATCCAGCGGCGAATCGGTGGTGGTCAGCACCTCTATATTGAAGCTCTCAAAAAGAGCGCGCGGCAGAAACTCCGGCCTCTTGAGCTTTTCGCTGATGGTGTCGAAGTAGAGGTCCGCCGTCTCGGCCGAAAGCCGACATTGCAATCCAAAGAGATTCTGGAAGACAAAGTCCAGCCACAGGCGCGTCGGCGTTCCGCGGAAGAGGAAATAATGGCTGGCAAAAAGCCTCCAGACCTTGCGGGGGTTCTTGATCTCCGGCCGTCCGATCTCCAGATCATCCATCGAGACGCCCTGGCTGTAGAGCATCCGGTAGACATAGTGGTCGGGCTGCACGAGCAGCGTTGCCGGGTCGAGGAAAGGCTCGTTTTTGGCAAACCAGGACGCCTGCGTATGTCCATGCGGGCTGACGATGGGCAACGACTTTATGTGCGCATAGAGTGCTTTGGCGATCTTTCGGGTACTCGGCTCGGCAGGGAATAATCGATCTTCATGGATCAGCATGACGCTACCTTGACTCCTTTTCCTTGACCGCGCAAGTGTATGAGGTCTGACCACTACCGCAGTCAGGCCACAGTATACACAAACGAAGAGGCAGCGTCAGCATAAAGGAGAACTTTGTTTTCAAGCAGAAAAAGGGCATCGGTGTTAATCTCGGTCTACCCCCCTATTTCAGGTAATGCGCGGTGGCTTATGGCGCGAAAAGAGCAGGATATGCCGGATACTCACCGAACCATGGATGTCGTCAACCATATTCGCGCCCTCATCGAAAAGGGCTCGCTTCACCCAGGCGACAAGATTCCGCCGGAGCGCGAGTTAGCGCGTTCGCTGAAGATCAGCCGCGCCAGCCTTCGTACCGGCATAGGCTACCTGGAAACCATGGGGGTGATTAAGGTGCGGCACGGAGTCGGCGCCTTCGTCACCGACGGTCCGCCTGAGTTCGGCAAGTCCTCCTTCGGCCTGATGAGTGCGCTGCACGGCTTTCAGCCCTGGCAAATGTTCGAGACGCGCATGATTATTGAGAGCAATCTTGCCGCTCTGGCCGCGGAACGCGGCAGGGAAGAGCATCATATCGCGCTTGCTGAAGAAGTAGCTGAGATTTTCGCCGCGGTAGACAGGCCCGGCGAGTTTCTGGTCCACGACGTGAAGTTTCACCGCATTCTCTCGCAGGCATCCGGCAATCCGATTCTGGCCGCTCTGGTGGAGACGATCACGTCAGCACTTTACGACAGGCGCCACAGGACTGTTGAGCACTTTACCGATCTTCATGAATTCGCAGAGATGCACCTCAAGATTTATCGCGCCGTTCGCGCACGAAACCCGATCGAAGCGCGAAGACTCATGGAGCAGCATATGCGCATGGCTCGACCTGCGCGGGCAGCGGAGCGTCCCAGGGGACGGAGAATAGCCAGGGCCATCGTCCTGCCGAAAAGCCCCTCGGCAGATATCGGCTCCGTTTATTTCTGACCCACCTTGGGAACGGCTTGCGACGATTTATCTCTCTCGAATTCTCCTTTGAGCAAACGGATTTGCAGGCTAGACTCTGCTCCGTGCCGCCGGAGCCGTAGTTCAAAACTGTTCCGCAATGAACGGTCAGTTTCTGCCTCAGAAACAGCCATGTTTTCTATCTAGCCTGACAATTGGCACTGGATGCCATTGCAATCTTACAAGACAATTGACTCATTTAATGATCGTTAGCAGAATGAAATCCATCAACTGACTTTCTTGCTTGACAAAGGTATGGTCTGTGGAAAACACTATGGACGTTTTTGCAGTGGTATGACCACTCCGAAGAATCTGGTCAGCATATCCAACCGGGTAGGCCCTGAAGCGACCCCCAAAAGACATTTGCAGAGACGTAAGTCAGGAGTGTGACTGTAAGAAACGTGTCTGCCGAATCGCAACGATCCGGCTCCTCGCCGTCGGTCGTTAGCAGAGATTTCGAAAGGATTTCGGTCATATATGGGCTTCAATGGCGCCACTCCTGCTACCCCGGTCATACCACTCAACGCAAAGCCGGCCAACCTGGCCAGCATCGCAGGCAAGGTTGGAATGTATCGTTGGGCAATCTGCGCGATGCTCTTCCTCGCCACAACGATCAACTACATGGACCGTCAGGTGCTGGGCATCCTGGCTCCCATTTTGCAGAAAAGCCTGGGTTGGAATGACATCCAATACGGATACATCGTAACGGCCTTTGTTGCGGCCTACGCCTTTGGTGTTCTCGCTTTCGGAGCGATCGTTGATCGAATCGGCACAAGGCTGGGATACTCCCTATCGATGGCAATCTGGAGCCTTGCCGCAATGGGGCACGCCCTGGCGCATACTCCATTTGGTTTTGGAATCGCGCGCGCATCGCTCGGAATCGGTGAAGCCGGCAACTTCCCGTCGGCTATCAAAACCATTGCTGAATGGTTCCCGCGCCGCGAGCGCGCGCTGGCGACCGGCATCTTCAACTCGGGAAGTAACATCGGCGCGATCATTGCTCCCCTGTGTGTGCCCTGGATAACGATCCATTATGGCTGGCGCCCTGCCTTCGTCCTGACCGGAATGTGCGGGCTGCCATGGATCGCCGTTTGGCTGGCTACATATCGCAGGCCAAGAGAGCATCCGCGCCTTTCGAAAGCAGAGCTGAGATACATTGAAAGCGATGCTCCGGAGCATCAAGCCAAGATTCCCTGGATCAGCCTCTTCAAGTACCGGCAGACGTGGGGTTTTGTTTTGGCCAAGGGATTGACTGATCCAATTTGGTGGTTCTTCCTTTATTGGCTGCCAAAGTTCCTCTATACCCAGCATGGGTTAACCCTGGGTCAGCTTGGACTGCCACTTATCGCGATTTATGCGTTTTCCGACTGCGGAAGTATCTTCGGAGGGTGGCTCTCTTCGCACTTCATCAAAATTGGATGGTCTGTCAATCGTTCCCGGAAGACGGCAATGCTGATTTTCGCATCCACCGTAACTCCGATTGTTTTCGCATCTACCGTGTCCTCTCTTTGGGGAGCTGTAGCCATCATCGCAGTTGCTTGCGCCAGCCATCAGGCATGGTCAGCGAACATGTACACGACGGGATCGGATATGTTCCCGCGCCGCGTAGTCGCTTCCATTGTTGGCATGGGCACGTGCGCCGGCGGAATTTTTGGAATGTTCATAGCTACTTTCACGGGATTTATTCTGCAAGCGACACATAGCTACCTCTCCATATTCATTCTTGTTGGAGGCATCTATCTGTTTGCTCTGCTGATCCTTTCAATTCTGGCGCCAAGGCTTGAACCAGCGGGCATTGACTTGCCTTCCGACGATTCGCGCGCCGATTGGTCGCCTCTTGAATAGCTTTCCACAGTAAGCAACCTTCCCCCGAAGGAAAGCAAATGACAAAGCATGAAGCGCCGCAACTTATTATCCTGCTTCTTGCGGCGACGCTACTCGTGGCTGCGCAGGCGGCCTCTGGGCAGGCTGCCGGGACGATCACCGGGCATGTTGGAGATCCTTCCGGAGCTGTTATCGCAAGCGCTCATGTGAAAGCCGAGAATCAGGTGACTGGTCATACCACGAATGCCAATCTTGGCGTAAGTGGAGTCTACGTCCTGTCCCTGGAACCAGGCATATACACCATTACGATTTCTGCAGGCGGATATGAACAAGCCGTGCAGCGCAACGTCACGGTTGCGGCAGTTCAGACTACGCGGGTCGATGCGATTCTGCAGACGCCCGCGTCAAGCGGAATGCCGCACTACATGCATACAGAAGCGGCCTGGATGAGCCAGCCGACGATGACCGGCGATTGGAATGGGGCTCGCACCAAACTCAATTACATGGGCATCACGGCATGGGGTAACTATGTCGGAGAATCCGCGACCATGCTGTCCGGCGGTCTGCAGAGCGGTTCAAACTACGTAGACGACTATAGGCTGGCAGTCGATCTGGACTTGGGCAAGTTAGTAAAGTGGAAGGGCGCCAACTTCCATTTCAATATCGATGACCGTCACGGCACCAGCACTTCGGTCCAGGATATTGGCAACAACAAAATGAACGTGCAGGAGATCTATGGCGCCGGTGAAAACAGACGCTTTTCAGAGCTGTCGTTCGATCAGCATCTGGCCAAGGATTTCATCGTGTTGAAGGCGGGGTGGTATGTGATCGGCAACGACTACGCCTCAACCGGTCTGCTCTGCGATTTGCAGAATCTGGCCTTCTGCGCCCATCCTCAGAGCCTTCCCGGCGACGCCGCGTGGACTGACTGGCCGACCGCGGAATGGGGCTTCCGGGTTCAGCTTAATCTGCTGCGCAATCTCTATCTCAGGACCGGAATTTATGAAGGCAATACGAGTTATAAGGCAGCGAAAAATGGCATGAAATTCAGTTTCAATGGCGCCACCGGAGCGGTTTTCCCGGCTGAATTCGGATACACCAGCTCCCTCGGCGCAAAAAAACTTGCGGGTCACTACAAGCTGGGAGCGTACTTCGATACCTCGCGCGCCAAAGACCAGGCTGATCCATCGCAGCAACATGACGGCAGATACGGCGGCTGGCTGATGATCGACCAGGAAGTGTTGAGCTTTGAGCCAGGCACCCCGCGCGGTCTCTATCTCGACTTCCAGCAAACGCTCGGGGATCGCAGAACCGCGCCGATGACAAGTTGGGAGACAGCCGCGGCGGTTGCGCAGGGGCCGTTCAACTCCCGAAAGGATGACTTCATCAGCTTCGGTTATGCGCGCACAGGAGTAAACCCCGGTGGACTCAAATACGAAGCCGCCACGCTATCGGCCAAAGGCATCACAAACTTTCCCCTGGCATCGGGCGAAGCGGTCTTTGAAGAAGGTTACGGAGTGATGGTCACGCGCTGGTGGCTGATCCACCCGAACTTCCAGTATGTCGTCGATCCTGGCGCCTTTACTTACACGCATATACCTAACCCGTGGGTCTTCGGCGTGCAGACCAAGGTCACCTTTTAGGGCGGTTCTCCAATTTTCGTGAAGCCGCGAAAGCCCTGCAAGGCTGCTTTTTTGGGGAAATAAGCCACAAAAGATTCATGCCTTCCCTCTACACCAATTGGAGAACCGCTGTACTTCAACGTGCGAGGTTCAATTCCACCGCTTTTAGGCGGTCAGCTTCAGGAAGCCTCCGATTAGGTTCTATTCCGCATAGAAAATTCCCTCAGGGGGCCGAAGCCCGCTTTGCATTTGCGGGCTTTATCGGCACGGCTATAGCAAAACCAGAGTAACTGTACCCAGAAGCCATGCCCTCAAGCGGCTTTTTCTTCAAGAAAAAGCCACCTTCTCGGCTCTTACCAAGGGCACGTTTACTCTGGTTTTGCTTTAAAGCTTCCCGAGCGAACATCCTTCGGATTGAGTTCCATGGCGCCGTGGGCTCGTGCTACGGCTGCGGCTCCCAGTGCTTTGGCAGGTAGATGCAGCAGGGCTCGGAGGCGAGGGGGTCGCCGGTGACAGCGTAGGCGCGGGCGCGGGAACCGCCGCAGATCTCCTTGTACTCGCAGGCGCCGCACTTGCCTTTGAGCTGGGCGGTGTCGCGCAGGGATTTGAAGATGGGGGCGTTGCGGTAGATTTCCGCCAGCGGCGTCTGGCGCACATTGCCGGCATCGATGGGCAGAAAGCCGCTGGGATAGACGCTGCCCGTGTGGGAGATGAACAGGAAGCCCTTGCCGTCGTTGACGCGGCGGGTGGTCCAGTTCGCGGTGCGGGTCTGGGCGTCGGTGGTGGGCATGCCGGCTTCGTAGGCGGCGGCTAAAGCCCCCCCATTCTTATCGGGGTTGTTTTCGGCACGACTGAAGCCGTGTCCTTTCAAAACACTGGATTGAGCAGGCGTGGCTGAGGCTGAGGCGGCGTGCGGGTGGCCGTGGCCGAAGCGGCGCTCTTCCAGATTGTGCTCCAAGAGGTACCGGCGGTAGTGCATGGCCTCGGTGGTCTTGATCTGGAAGTTGACGCGCTGCGAAAGCTCGTAGATCTTTGCGAAGGCCTGCTCAAACTCCTCGCCGCTGAGCAGGTCGTCGAGCTGGCCGCGGCCCACGGGAACGAGGAAGAAGACGTTCCACATGACGATGGGCTGCGTCTCAAAGAGGGCGCAGAGGCTGTCTAGATCCTGAACATTGCGGCGGCCCAGGGTGGTATGGACCTGGATGGGAATGCCCGCCTCGTTGGCCCAGCCGATGGCCTGGATGGTGCGCTCCCACGCGCCGGAAAGGCCGCGGAAGCTGTCGTGAATCTCAGGGGTTGAGCCGTCCAGAGAGATGCCGAGACGGACGAGGCCCGCCTCCTTGAGTTGAAAGATGGCCTCGCGGGTCAGCAGAGGAGTGGCGCTGGGGGTGAGCGCCACATGCAGGCCTTTGCCGGCGGCATAGCGAATCAGTTCGAAGACATCCTTGCGCTTGAGCGGATCTCCGCCGGTAAAGACAAAAATGGGCACGCGCATGGCCGCAATCTGGTCGATGAGAGCCTTGCCTTCGGCGTTGGTAAGCTCGTCGGGGTGAGCCAGGGGCTGGGCGGAGGCGCGGCAGTGCTTGCAGGCCAGGTCGCAGGCCTGTGTGACCTCCCAGATGGCCAGAAAGGGAGTTTCGTCATAATCCAACCCGCCGCGAGCGGGGATGATGCGCATCGGTTCCATGAGACCTCCAGCAAAATCGGGGCGGGGAGGCTCGAAAGCGGGTCCTGCGCCAAGGGTTGAAATGTCTTGCGACCCTCAAGAAAACAAAGACTTTGCCGATAAGATGATTTGTCCCGGCAGGAAGTCGCATGGGAAGGCTACGGCAGAGCTTTTTGAATCGGAAAGCCGCTTTGAGGCATTACAACCCGACTCCAGAAGAGCAGCCTCGGCAAGAACAGGGATGTGATTCAGATCACTTTATTGCGCTCGGTAGGGAGATTCATCCTTCTTGTGCTGGACAAAGCCACGGAAAAAGAGGAGGATGCTTTCGCTGTGGAACGACTGTCCGAGGGCGGAGTTTTGGTGTCGAAGGACGAGTGGAAGAAGAGCAGAAAGCCGCAAGTGGAGTGCTTCAACTGTGATTCATCTCACCCGGTTCTGTGCCACCGGACACCGCATTCCGAGGACGAGTCTGACAACGTAAGGCCGCAACTTCAGGAGGTTCCTATGGCAGATATTCTCAAGCCAGGTTGGAGCAAGCCCTCCACCATTCTTTTCGCAACCGAGCTGCCCGTCAGTGAAAAAACCTTTGCCTTCGCTCTTGCGCAGGCAGTGGAGTTTGGCGCGGAACTCATCCTTTTTCATGTCTATGACACGCTGGTCGTGGCCGCATCGGAGACCTCGGGCATCCGCTACTACGACTATGCCGCCGCCGCCCGCGCGGAATTGGAGCATCTGGAACCGCTGGCGAAGCGCGTGCGGGATGCGGGCGTCAAATGCGAAACGATTGTGCGCCCAGGGCTGGCCGCCGATCAGATTCTCGGCATGCTGCATGAGCGGCAAATCGACCGCATCGTGATGGGCACGCACTCTCCGGGTCCGGTCGGCAAGCTGCTGGTGGGCTCGGTGGCGGAGGCCGTGCTGCGCACAGCCTCGGCGCCGGTCTACATCATTGGTCCCGAGGTGGTGGATGGCTCCTACCGCAACTTCGCCACGCGCACCATCCTTTGCGCCGTCAGCTTCCACGCGGCCAGCCGGAGGGTGGCCACCTTTGCCGCGGAAGTAGCCGCGCAGCACAAAGCCCGCCTGGTGCTGCAACATGTGATTCAGCCCCAGGAACGCTATGAGGCTCTTGCCGAGCGGTCTATCGATCAGTTGGAAGCCGAGCTGCTCGCCCTTGTTCCAACCGAGCTTCAGAGCACAATCACGGTGCAGCCGATCGTGGCGCCGGGCGATCCGACCCAGGAACTGCTCTACCAGTGCAAGGCGCAGCAGGCGGACCTTATCGTGCTGGGAGCGCAGGGCGCATCGGCCTTTGCCGCCGCCACTCGCCAGGGGGTGGTGTACAAGGTAGCGGCCCACGCGCATTGCCCGGTGCTGACCCTGTCGCCGGTTGTGCTGGCTACCAGCGGCTCCAAGGCGGAAAAGGCGCATCCGGCCGAGGCCTATCTGGGCGGAGTTTTCTAGCGCCGGTCTGCTTTACCGCAATGCATGGATCATGTGGTCCCACCCTGGCCACAAAAACGTGGCGAGGGTGGGGCACCGATGACCTTATATGCTCCTTGAAAATGCAGCGGAAGCCATTTTTCTGTTTCCTGTTGAAATCAAGATGAATATGACTCCTCTGGCCGCGTAGCTGCGCGAGAAGACATGGAATCCGCGGCGCGGTCCGAGTATACTGTCGCCAAGGCGGCGCGCGACGAGTTGCGCCAAGCGCAGGGAGGTTCGTCTTGCTCAGGGACTCCGGTTCACTGACGTTCGACGTTCCGCCATCGGAGACTTCCCGTTGGCGCGCGATAGCTCGTGTGCTGCGAAGTCCAGTGGACGCCTTGAGTTGCGCCCTTCTTCCCGCCTGCTGTGCCCTCTGCGGCTCCCCTCTGCCGCATCTCTCTTCCGTGCCCATTTGCCAGGTTTGTTGGACAGAGTTTCCCGTTGCTGGCGGAAAACTGTGCGCGCGCTGCGGCGACTCGCTCGACTCGCCGTTTCTGACTTCATCGAACTCGGAGCTGTGCCGAAGCTGCCGCATGTCGCCGCCGCCGTTTGTGCGGGCCGTGGCTTACGGACCGTACCAGGACCGCATGAAGGCGGCCATCCACGCGCTCAAATACGACCGCCTGCACCCCGCAGCCCGAGGGCTTGGGGGGATGCTGGCGCAGGCAATCAGCCAACTGGCGGCCGAGGCGCCCGGCGAGATGCTGGTGGTTCCCGTGCCGCTGCACCGCTCAAAATATGCCGAGCGCGGCTTCAACCAGGCGCGCTCGCTGGCCGTCTATGCGTTGAAGGCGCTGAGCAAGACGCATCCGCAGTGGAGGCTTACGCTGGCCTCGACAACGCTGATGCGGCTGCGCGCCACCGAGAGCCAGGCCGGCCTGACGCCGCGCCAGCGCCGCCAGAATGTGCGCGGAGCATTTGTGGTTTCCGAGCCGGGCGCAGTCAGCCTGAGACACGTTCTGCTGGTTGACGACATTTTCACCACCGGGTCGACAGCGCGAGCCGCGGCGCAGGCGCTGCTTCAGGCCGGAGCGGCATCGGTGTGGGTGGCCACGCTGGCCAGGGCGGGCCGCGTCTACGACCACCGCCGCGCAGCTTCCGCCAGGTTCGACGATGCGGAGGAGGATTTTGACGAAGCCAGCAACGCGCTGGCCGCAAAACTGCAAGGAGCGTTCAGTTTTTCATCGCACGGCCAATCATCTTTTTGACGAGGGGAAGAAAGATGTCGCTGGGAAAAGTCATGATTCACGCGCGCAAACAGAAGGCCATGGCCAGGGCCGCGATGTCAGCTGGCGAGCAGGTAACCCTGCAGTCGGCGCACATTCTGCAGATGCCGGTGCTGGTGCTGAACGCGTCCTATGAACCAATCAACATCTGCGGCGCGCGGCGGGCGCTGGTGCTGGTGCTGAAAGGCGTTGCGCGCACAGAAGAGGAGCATGGGCTGGTCCTCCATGCCCAGCGCAGCCGCGTCGCCATGCCCTCGGTCATCCGGCTGCTGGAGTATCGCCGCATCCCCTACCAGACGCGCGCCCTTTCGCGGAAGAACATCCTGCTGCGCGACCGCAACACCTGCCAATACTGCGGAGAGACCTTCGGTCCCGGCGATCTTACGCTGGACCATGTGATTCCCCGCTCGCGCGGCGGCGACTCGACATGGGAGAACCTGGTGGCCTGCTGCCATGCATGCAACCGGCGCAAGGGCAACCGGATGCTCGACGAGATTGACGACATGATCCTGCTGCGCGAGCCGCGCCCATTCTCGCTGCACACCAGCCGCCAGATCATGCGGATGCTGGGACGCGCCGACGACCGCTGGCGCAAGTATCTATTCTATTAAGGGCAGTTTGCAGCATCCGAGAATGGCTGCTTTTTCCATTCAAACTCCGCCATGCCGTGGCTTGCCGCGTTGCGGGATTTGCGCGGCTTTTTTATTCAGCTACAGAGGATCATCCGTTCCTCCCGACAGGGAGGGTAAGAATGAAGAATTGGGAATCAGAGGGACAAAATGGACTTTCGACGTAAGAAACTGATGACGGCAGGTATGGCGCTGCTGTTTGGCATGGGCATGGCCACGGCGCAAAGCAATCCCGATGCGCTCAAGGCGAGATTTGAGAATCCGCCGGAGGGCGCTCGCCCGCGAGTGTGGTGGCACTGGATGAATGGCAACATCTCCAAGGAAGGCATCAAGCTGGACCTGGAATGGATGCACCGGGTCGGCCTGGGCGGGTTTCAGAACTTTGATGCGGCCTTGTCGACGCCGCAGGTGGTGGATCACCGGCTGGCTTACATGACCCCCGAGTGGAAGGATGCGTTCAAATACGCTACCGTCCTTGCCGATCAGCTGGGCATGGAGGAGGCAATCGCCGGTTCGCCGGGCTGGAGCGAGTCGGGAGGGCCCTGGGTGCCAGCTTCCCAGGGTATGAAGAAGTACGTATGGAGCGAGACCTTCGTTGAAGGCGGAAAGCCATTCACCGGCAGACTTGCCCATCCTCCGTCGCAGACCGGCCCCTTCCAGAACATTGGCATTGGCAATGCGTTCGGCGGTGCGCCTCCGCAGTTTTATGCCGATGCGGCGGTGGTTGCATTCCGCAGGGCGGCCAGCGATGTATCCATCGAATCATTGCACCCCAGGATCACCTCCAGCGGCGGCTCGCCGGATGCGGCGATGCTTGCGGACGGTGATCTGGAAAAGACCACGAAACTTCCTATTCCGGCGGCTGGAGAGAGCGCCTGGATTCAATACGAGTTTGCCGCGCCCACGGCCATACGGTCTGTTACTTATGTGACGAAGGATCCGGATGAAATCGCCAGCGTGATAACGGGAATCGGCGCGCCTGAAAAGAACCTGGAGGCCAGCGACGACGGGCAGAACTTCCGGCTTGCGGCCAAACTTTCCGGTGGCAGCGCTGCTGAACATACAATTTCTTTTCCCGCGGTGACAGCCAGGTTTTTCCGCGTCACTTTCAAACGGACGCCACCGCCTCAACTTCCTGGCTGGGCCGCCGGCTTCGATATTGATTCGATGAGAAAGCAGATGGCTCATCCACCGGCCGACTATGAAATTGCCGAGTTGGCGCTTCATACCGGAGCGCGTGTGAACCGGTTTGAAGAGAAGGCCGCTTTCACGCCAGAGCCCGACCTGTATGGCTACGCGACGCTGCCGGTTGCGGCAGACGATGCCATATCGAAGTCCGGCATCGTTGACCTGAGCGCAAGGATGCATTCCGATGGAACGCTTGACTGGACGCCGCCAGCCGGCGATTGGGTGGTGCTTCGGTTCGGGTATTCGCTGCTGGGAATCACAAATCACCCCGCAACCGCGGAGGCTACCGGCCTCGAAGTGGACAAGCTCAACAGCAAGTTTGTGAAGGCGTATTTCGACAACTACCTGGACAGCTACAAAGAGACAGTGGGCGCGGAGCTGATGGGGAAGAAGGGCATCCGCTATGTGATCAACGATAGCTGGGAGGCTGGTTCGCAGAACTGGACCGACAATATGATCGACCAGTTCAAGAAGCTGCGCGGCTATGATCCAACGCCCTGGATGCCGGTACTGGCCGGGCGTGTGGTGGAGAGCGCGGAAGCCAGCGACCGGTTTCTGTGGGACTTTCGCAAGACCATCAGCGACCTGATCGCCAACGAACACTACGCCCAACTGGAAGCCACGCTGCATGAAAGGGGCATGGGCCATTACGGCGAATCGCACGAAGGCGGGCGTGCCTTTGTTGCCGATGGCATGGAGGTCAAGAAGTTCAACGAAGTGCCCATGAGCGCAATGTGGACCCAGACGCCGGGGGTCAACAATGAGCAGTTCGGCTACAACGCGGATGATCGCGAGTCGGCGTCGGTCGCGCACATTTACGGCCAGAATCTGGCGGCGGCCGAGTCCATGACCGCGGCCTCCGCGCCCTGGGCCTGGTCGCCCTCGACCCTCAAGCCGACGGCGGATCAGGAGCTTCTGAACGGCATCAACCGCATTGTGATTCACGAGTCGGCGCATCAGCCGCTGGTGAACAAGGCTCCCGGACTTACGCTGGGTCCCTACGGACAGTGGTTCAATCGCAACGAAACCTGGGCCGAGCAGGCTGGCCCGTGGATCGACTATCTGGCGCGCAGCAGTTACCTGCTGCAACAAGGGCATTTCTTTGCCGATCTTGTGTACTTCTACGGCGAAGATTCAAACCTTACCGCGATCTTTGCCGACAAGGCGCCTGATCTTCCGGCAGGTTACAGCTTCGACTACATCAACGCCGACGCCCTGATTCACGAACTGAGCGCAGACGGCGGACGCATCAGGACTCCGGGCGGCATGAGCTATCGCTTGCTGGGGCTCGATCCGTATAGCCGGCATATGTCGCTGCCGGTGTTGCGCGCCATTCACAAACTTGTGGAGGATGGAGCAATTGTCGCCGGACCCAAACCTGACGACGATCCGAGCCTTGCCGACGATCAATCCGAGTTTCGCAAGCTGAATGACGAATTGTTTGGCGATGGCGCGGGAGTGCGCAAGGTTGGCAAAGGCACGGTTTACGCGGGCCAGAACCTCGGAGATGTCTTCAAGGCGCTGCGCGAAGCGCCGGACTTCGACTACACCAAGCCGGAGAGCGACGCCCGCCTTCTCTTTGTTCATCGCAAGCTGGCCGATGGCGATCTCTACTTCGTGGACAATCGCAGCGGCCGCAGCGAAGCCGTGGATGCGACCTTCCGTGTAACCGGCAAAGCGCCGGAGCTGTGGCGCGCCGAGACAGGCAGGACCGAGCCGGCCTCCTTCAGAATCGCAAACGGCCGCACTACGGTTCCCCTGAAGCTGGAACCTTGGGGCGCGTTGTTTGTGGTCTTCCGCAAGGCGACCACTGAAACAGCGCGCGCGCTGCCCGCCATCACCGAGACGGAGGTTGCGACCGTGAACGGTCCGTGGAAGGTGAACTTCCAGCCGGATCGCGGAGCGCCGCCGTCCATTACGCTGGACAAGCTGTCGTCCTGGACTGAAAACCAGGATGCGGGAGTGAAGTATTTTTCTGGAACTGGCGCGTACACAAAGACCATCGATGCAAAGGCGGATTGGTTCACAAAAGGCGCGCATTTGTGGATTGACCTGGGCGATGTCAGGAATCTGGCAGAGGTCACGGTAAACGGCAAGCCGCTGGGCATTGTGTGGCACGCGCCCTATCGCGTCGATGCGAGCTCCGCAATGAGGCCCGGCGCAAACGAAGTGTCGATCAAGGTGACGAATGCGTGGGTCAACCGGCTGATCGGCGATCAGCAGCAGGATGCAACGGTGAAATACACCTTCACAACGGAGAAGCCGTACAAGGCAACTTCACCGCTGCTTCCTTCGGGGCTGCTGGGGCCGGTGCGGATTGACTCCGTTACCGCTGGACCAGAGTAGATGCACTTCAGAAAAAAAAGTCTTCGAGCGGCTCTTTCCTTATAGGATTTCCATGGATGGAGTAAGGAAGCTCCGTGCCCCACCCATTTCACGTTCTTTGTGAAATGGGTGGGAAACCACAAATTTAACCCTACAGGAACATAGATAGGGCTAATCAGGCATCCCGGCGAGCGATGATCTGCTCGCCTTATTTCTTAGCTGGCTGCGCGTCCGGCTGGGTTGCGGCTGGCGTCAGGTCCTGGCCTTCATAGAGGACCTTGAATGTCGCGCCGAACTGCTTGTAGTCGGTGTACTTGACGGTATCGCGGATGTGCACGTCCTGGGCCATGTAGCCCTTGCCGCCGCTGAAGTGCAGAATGCCCTCGCCCTTGGTGTAGACCGGGAACCAGTAATGGCCGTCCACCTGCTCGCGCCAGGTCATGAAGGGTGGGTGCAGGTCCTCGCTGTTTTTGCGCGTGTCGTCGGGAACCATGCGGCCATTGGTCACCACAATCTGCAGGTCGGTCGCGTCCACCCAGATGCGGCCATCGAAGTAGCGATGCTTCTTTTCGATGACCTTGGGCGCCACGTCGAAGGCGTAGCAGTCGATCTCGTCCACCTTTTGCCGGCCCACGTACTTCACGTTGTACTGGGCGATTTCTTCGGTGGTGAGCACGAAGGAGTATCCGCGCTGAATGTCCTGCAAGTCGGAGGGCGACATCTGGACGCGTTGCAAGCTGCTCTCCGGCGCGTTGACCACCTTCTCCGTGCGCTTGCCGGTGGAGTCGAAGATCACGTCGTCCACCTCGTACCACTCGCCGTCCACTTTGTTGTCGTCGTCGATGGTCTGCACGCGGGCGGTGCGGCGGTAGGTATAGTGGTTCAGCGCCTGCTGGAATTCGCTCTCCTTGGCGGCAAACTGGCGGATGATCTGCTCCGGCGCGACGGCGGGCTCGGAGAGGTCCAGGCGTCCGAAGCCGGAGTCCAGCGCCATCGGCGTAAAGCTATCCTTGTTCTGTGCCGCGGCGGCCACGGCCAGCGCCGCCGCCAGCAGCGCGAGTAAAACCCATCGATTGCGGATTGTGTTTTTGTCTTTCATCGCGCTACTACAAGATTAGACGCACAAGCCTTGCCGCCGGAGTGCTCCAATGTGCAAGTTCATCCAGTTCTCGACTGTTTTTGTTCTTCTGTCCATTCCCGATAAAGTTGTCATCCTGAGCGACCGAAGCGTAGCGCAGGGAGTCGAAGGACCTGCGGTTGCTCTTCGTCAATCTTTTGCGCTAACTTGATCGCTATGGAAGAGCGGACCTATTTTACGTACATCGTGGCCAGCCGCAGTCATACGCTTTATATCGGCATGACTGGCAATCTGCTGAAACGTGTCTTCGAACACAAACAAAAAAAGCACGAAGGCTTTTCTGCAACTTATAACTGCAACCGGCTGGTCTGGTTTGAACGGTTTGGCTCTCCAGAAGGTGCGATTGAGCGCGAAAAGCAGTTGAAGGGCTGGATTCGAGCCAAGAAAATCTCGCTGATCGAAAAGAGCAATCCTACTTGGAATGATCTGAGTGAAAGGTGGTACATGATCGATCCAACAGTTCGCAAGTCAGTTTGAAACTGAAAAGAGCAAGAACAACCGCAGGTCCTTCGACTCCCTTCGCTATGCTTCGGTCGCTCAGGATGACAAATTTGTGGGGAGGAACGAGATTGTTGTGCGCGTATTTTGGACTTGATGTAGCGTTACTTTAGTTGGAAAAGCATGAAGCAGGAGAGAGCCATGAAACGCTTTGGAAGGGGTGATCGAGTTTACCGTCGGACAAATGCAGAGTCCGCAACGGTGATTGAACCGGGTCCGCTCAAGACAAAGGTGCACTGGGATGAACGCGATGAAAAGGAAGAAGGCGTGGTCGATACTAGAGATTTAGTTCTTGTTGATCCAGCTCATCCTGAGTTTGCCCAATGAGAGGTATAGCCGTTCTGCGGTCTCCTCGCAGAGTCCGTAAAATAGCATTAGATGCCATTTAGCGAACAATATGACGTGGTCGTGGTGGGCGCGGGACATGCAGGCTGCGAGGCGGCGATGGCTGCGGCGCGGATGGGGCTGAAAACGGCGCTCATTACGATGAACCTGGACCTGATCGCGCAGATGAGCTGCAACCCGGCGGTGGGCGGCGTGGCCAAGGGGCACCTGGTGCGCGAAGTGGACGCGCTGGGCGGCGTGATGGGCGAAGTGACCGACGCGGTCGGCATCCAGTTCCGGCTGCTGAACTCGTCGCGCGGGCCGGCGGTGTGGAGCCCTCGCGCGCAGTGCGACAAGCAGCTCTACCGCGTGAAGATGCGCGAGGTGCTGGAAGGCCAGCCGGGGCTGAATATACGGCAGGCCGAGGTTGTCGGTCTGATTGTTGACGAGGGAACAGGGACCGAGGAACCAGGGACTAGGGAACAGGGACTAGGGACTGAGGGACATAGGCGGATTCTGGGCGTTACGCTGCGCGACGGGCGCAGGATGCTGGCCGGGGCCACGATCATTACTACCGGCACCTTCCTGAACGGGCTGATTCACATCGGAGACGAGAGCTATCCGGCGGGGCGCAACGGAGAGCCGGCCAGCGTTCTGCTGGGCGAAGCGCTGCGGGCGCTGGGACTGCGGACATGCCGTCTGAAAACAGGCACGCCGCCACGGCTGGACGGTCGCACCATCCGCTGGGAAGCCTTCCGTGAGCAGGCGGGCGACGCGGAGCCGACGCCCTTCAGTTTCCGCACCAAAAAGATTGTGCAGCCGCAGATCTCGTGCCACATTGCCCTCACCACCCCGGAGACGCTCCGGATCATCCGCGAAAATGTCCATCGCTCGGCGATGTATTCGGGGCAGATCAAGGGCATCGGCCCGCGCTATTGCCCGTCGATTGAGGACAAGGTCGTCAAGTTTCCCGACAAGACGCAGCACCAGTTCTTTCTGGAGCCGGAAGGGCTGCGCACGAATGAAGTCTACGTGAACGGCATGTCCACCTCGCTGCCGATGGAGGTGCAGTGGCAGATTGTGCGTTCGATTCCGGGGCTCGACCAGGCGGAGATGCTGCGCCCCGGCTACGCCATTGAATACGACAGCGTGGACCCGACCGAGCTGGACCGCAGCTTGCGCGTGAAGAGCATGGAGGGCCTCTACCTGGCCGGGCAGATCAACGGGACGAGCGGGTATGAGGAAGCGGCCTGTCAGGGCATCATGGCCGGCATCAATGCGGCGCTCTGGGTGAAGGGCGAACCGCCGTTCACGCTGGACCGGAGCGAAGGCTACACTGGCGTTTTGATCGACGACCTGATCTCCAAGGGGACAAACGAACCTTACCGGATGTTTACCTCGCGGGCCGAGTTCCGGCTGCACCTGCGCATCGACAACGCCGACCGGCGGCTGACCCCCTACGGGCGAAAGCTGGGACTGATTGGCGACGAGGATTGGGCGGAATACGAAAAGAAACAAGCAAGAATGGCGGCGCTGGAGCGGCTGCTGACCACGGGCAAGGTGGACAGCGAACGGCTGGAAGCGGCGGGTTTTGGCGAGCTGACGGCGACTGCCGGATTGACCTGGGCACAACTGCTGAAGCGGCCGGAGGTGGGCATCGAGGCTGTGCTGGGGGCGGTGCGGGATGAACTGATGCGGGAGCCACTGCTGGTGGATTTTATCGCCGCAACAAACGCGGGTCCTTCGACTGCGCAGGTTGCAAAGAACGCAGCCTGCTCGGCTCAGGATGACAGCCCCATATCACTCTTGCGCAGCACTTCGCGCAACGAGGCGCACGCCGTGGAGACCGAGATCAAGTTTGCCGGCTACCTGGAGCAGCAGAAGAAAGCCATTGCCAAGCTGAAGGCCGCCGAGTCCGTGACGATACCGGAGTGGCTCGACTACAGCACAATCAGCGGGCTTTCGCGGGAGATGCGAGAGAAGCTGGAGCGGGTGCGGCCTGCCACCATCGGCCAGGCCAGCCGCATTCCGGGCGTAACGCCAGCCGCGCTGGGAATGGTGCATGTGTCGATCCGGCTGCAAGGGGCCAGGCGGTAGGGCGGGCGTGAGTTAGCGCATAGCGGGGAGCGGCTCGGTGCCAGCGCCAATCAAATCGAGACAACGCTGATAGACGAAGATGCGATTGCGGTGTTGTCCCGTGGCCTCGTTGACAATGCCGAGTTTCTGCAGATTCGCAAGGGCTTGAGTGACGGCAGGCAATGTCTTCGAGATTCCGGAAGCAATATTTCTGATAGCGCTGACTGGATTGGCCTGCAAATAATCGTGAACTTGAATAGCGGTTCCGGAGGCCCTGCCAAGTCTTTGTATGCGCAAGCGATCTTCCCGGAAGAGTTGGCGCAGCTTCGCGGCTGTCTCGGCGGCCTGTTCCGCGGTGAACACGATTCCCTCCAGAAAAAACTCCAGCCATTCTTCCCATATGCCCTCCGTACGTACCTTTTGCAGGAGTTCGTAATAGCGATTCCGGTGTGCTTTGAGGTAGAGGCTGAGATAGAGCAGTGGCTCCCGGAGAACCCCGCTCTCGCAGAGCAGAAGCGTAAGCAAAAGCCGTCCCAGCCGTCCGTTGCCGTCCAGAAACGGATGAATGGTTTCGAACTGCACATGCACCAGGCCCAGGCGGACCAGTAGCGGCAAGCGATCGTCATAAAGGTACTTCTCGAAGCTGTCGAGGCACTCCATTAGAGCGTCGGGCGGCGGTGGCACGAAAAGGGCATTTCCTGGCCGCGTTCCACCGATCCAGTTCTGGCTATGCCGGAATTCCCCTGGAGTTCTTTCGCTTCCTCGACCTCCTTGCAGCAGTACCCCATGGATCTCGCGCAGCAGGCGAAGCGAAATCGGAAACCCATCTTTAAGCCGGTCGAGACCATATTGGATGGCGGCAACATAGTGCGAGGTCTCCTTCAAATCGTCCATCAGTGCAGCGGGCCCAACTCCGCGCTCGAAAAGCAGCAGTTCAGAGAGAGTGGACTGTGTTCCCTCAATCTGCGAGGAGATTACGGCCTCCTTGCGAATGTAAAAGTAGAGAAAAATGTGGGTGTCGGGCAGCAGCGCGGTCGACCCGTCCAGCCGCCCCAGCGCCTGGTTGGCCCGGTCCAGAAGCGGATAAAGTCCTGCCAAATCAATTGGTGGATCGGGGGGCAAAGGCTTGGGAACGTAAGCCCGAACTTCTTCCCCTGCGGTGGAGGAACTGCGGTATTCGCCGGTTTGGCGTTGAATTTCCATGGCGGCTGCTCAGGCAACGAGAGTCAAACTGTTAATAAACGGAAAGGCACTTTCCTATAGTAACGCAATTCTTGCTAAGTTTTATTCAGTAGTCGACTCTAATAGTAAAAATAAGGCGGCAACTTTCAGTAAAGGCGCTCGCTTTTTCACAAATTGAAGCAAATAAAAGATTTTGCTGGCCAGATTCCGCTTTCTGCTTTTCGATCCGGCACTGGAGGAGAGGACAGGCTCGGCTACATGAGCCTGTCCTCTCCTGCGGCCTTACTTGTCCTTGTCGCCCCTGGTCAACAGCGGGATGTGGAAAGGCTCCGCGGTGTTGGACTGCTTTCTTGATTTGCCGCTGGTCTCCTCGGGGAGCTTGGTGCGCTGGGAGTTGAGGCACAACCAGCCGCCGTGGGAGCGCTCGAAAACGTGAGTGAAGACGCCCTTTTCGTCTACCTGAGCGGAGCCGGCCTTGCGGCGCAACACGTAGGTGCCGTTGGCTACCGCGATGTCGCCCAGCATGCGTACGGTAATGACCCGCTGATCGAGATGGAGGGTCTTGTCCTCGCCCGTGATCAACAAGGCCAATTGCTGATTGCGCGTGGTGATTTCGCCGCCGGCGGAGACATCGACAAACAAGGGAGAAAGCACCAGTTCCAGGCTGTACTGGTCGTGCTGATTGATGGCGCTGGACCATGCGTCTTCGATCTTCTGGAACTCGCGTTTCGCCGGACTTTCAGTGGAGGTAACGGCGGGCTGGGCCGCAGCCGGAGTGGGAGCCGGATTCTGGGCGACTGAAAGGCAACCTGAGAAAAGAAAGACAAAAAAACCAGCTACAAAACGAGTCATAGGCACCATGAACTCCCGCCTGACAGTTTTCAGTTGTCAGCTTTTCAAAATCGGCCGGTTTCCGGCACGCACCACTGACTACTGTGATGATAGCTCTTGGACTCGGCAGGCGAACCATTGGGAAGCGTTAAAAAAGGCTACACGGGCCCTAAGCCAGTGTTTGCAGTTTATCGGGCTGGCGGAGAGTAATCAAAGAGCCTTCGATGGAGATCCAGCCATTTTTGCGGAACTGGCCCAGGGTGCGGGTGACGGTTTCGCGAGTGGTGCAGGCCATGGATGCCATTTCCTCATGGGTAAGCAATAGCGGAAAGTGGAAGCAATCTCCGTCCAGTTGTTCGCCAATCTGGCTGGCCAGTTCCAGCAGCAAGCGCCCCAGACGGGCCGCGACTGTTTCCGTGAGGGCGACGCGGCAGGCGTCCTGCAGGGCGAAGCGGTACTCCTGGCAGATGCACTGAACGGCGCGCATCTGGGCCTCCTTGTGGTTGCGCAGGAAGGCGAGAAAGCGCTCGCGCTCAACGGGGCGCAGCTCGGCGGAGGTCAGCGACTCGGCCGAGACCTCGTAGACGCCGTGGGATAGAACCGCATAGAGACCCAGTATGGCGCCCGGTCCGGCTACCCGGACGATCATCTGGCGATCCTCAACGTCTCCGGCGACGAGCTTGAGATAACCGCCGCAGATCAGGTAAAGGCAGCGGGCATCCTCACCCTGGGTGAAGAGCGAAGCCTGCGCGGGCAGTGAGATGTTGGAGGTGGCCAGCTCAAGATCAGCCAGCACGGCGCCGCCCAGAGAGCAGAACCAGCCGGGGCGTCGATTGGAGCAGGCCGCGCATCCCACAGGAGCCTGCCGGGCGATGTGCTTCTGCCGCGCTTGCGCTCCTGCCGAGTTGTCTGTGCGAGCCATGGTCGTGCGCCGTTCGCCGCCAGTTCAGAATCTCCATCCCGGCCATTGACTTGCACGCTGCCTGCTGGCGCAAGGACAATCCGAGGGGAAGACGCTCTGGCTATTCGGAAATAGGACTGTTACCTGAGGAGAGTCTGCCGGAGCCGCCTCTGCTGTGAATGTGATGAGCCTCACATCTATGCAAAACCCGGAGGGCTGGAATCTTCCCGCGCAAGACGTTCGTTGGGCCTCGCTTAGACTGAAACTGCCTGATTTCTGCCGGGATGAGCGGCGCAGGAAGTGATGCCGCGCACAAAGAGAATCTTCCGGAAGGGCGTGACCGGCACTGCTGCCGCCGAAGCTGGGTTGCGGAAAAGGGAGCCCTCGGATTCATGGCTGCCCGAGGACGATATGATTGTTTGCGGAAGAGGCTATGAAGGCACGCAAGGCGGTATTCGATGCATAGAGATGGGCCAGATCCAATCGATGCGGCTGCCGGCAAGAGGCCGGTGGTGCAAACTTGTTTGATGTTGTTGCTGGGCGCAGGCCTCGTGTGCGCTCCGGTGCTGGCGGCTCAGGCGCCCGGCGGCGGGCAGGCCGCCATGCAGGCCGTGGACGCCCAACCGGGCGATTATGTGGGTTCCGCGACCTGCACAACGTGCCACGATCAATCGGCCAGGCAGCACGGCAAGCTTGGGGTTGGCTGCGAAACCTGCCACGGCGCGGGCAAGGCGCATGTTCAGGGAAGCGGCGACAAGGCCAGAATCTTCAATCCCGCCAATGGGACCGCGAAAGAGGTTGATGCCAAGTGCCTGAAGTGCCATGCCGGCGAGCACGCCGGCTATGACCGCTCGCCTCACGCCAAGGCTGACCTCAGCTGCGTGAGCTGCCACAGCATCCATGGCGGCAGCGATCCGGAGCACTCGCTCAATGCTCCCCAGCCGGCGCTCTGCTTTCAGTGCCACAGCGACGTCCAGCCGCAGTTCTCCATGCCCTTCCACCACAAGGTGAACGAGGGCGTGGTCAAATGCACGGGCTGCCACGATCCGCATGGAGCGATGCAGAGCATGACGTCGCGGAACATGGCCAGCCAGAATGCGACCTGTGCGAAATGCCATACGGACAAGGCGGGACCGTTCGTGTATGAACATCCGGTGGTGAAGCTGGAAGGCTGCACGAGTTGCCACTCGCCGCACGGATCGCAGAATGCGCGCCTGCTGAATGTGAGCAACGTGAATGCGATGTGTTTGCAGTGCCACTCCTCGGCCAACATCGCCGCGTCTTCGGCGGGGCCGGTTCACAGCCAGATGCCGAAGGATGTAGCCTGCACCAGTTGCCATACAAAAATCCACGGCTCCAACGCCGACCGTAATTTCTTGAAGTAGCGGAAGAGGCAGGATCAAAGGAGTCTTGCAGTGAGAAGAGCAATCCGTTCCCATTTGGCGCTGGCAGTTGCGGTTCTTCTGGCCAGCGCCGTGTGCTTTGCCGAATCCCCAGGTGAAGCAGTCTACAAAGCAAGGTGCCAAAACTGTCACGGCGTCACCGGCACGCCCAGCGCGGGGATGACGAAGGCGACGGGCGTAAAGCCGGTTTCCGATCCGGCAATCAGGAAGCTGACAGCGGCCCAGATGTTCGCCTCCACCAAGAACGGCAAGGGCAAAATGAAGCCGTTTACCGGACTTACCGACGCCCAGATCAGGGATGCGGTGAGTTTCTACCGCGGCTTTCTGAATCCGCGGCCGTAGACGCCCGGCGCCATGTAAGAGCCGCGGCGGGCTGCTTGTTTGGGGGTGGGAGCGGTCGGCACTCCACTTATTGATCCGGCCCTTTTGTATTGCAACACTGCTTGGGTGCCCCACCCTCGCGACGCTTTTGTTTTTGTCGCTAGGGTGGGGGAGCACGATGCAAATCTTTTGGGCCGAATCAATAGGCGACAATCCCATCAGCCGTGATGCGTTTGCCCTGAAGGGATAGCTTTCCGGTTTCTCCGCCGTTAGCTCGGCGTGATAGGCTGGCTCTGAAATTTGAAGGAGCCAGATCCCGATGTCTTCCAACCACGTGAATCATCCTTCCGCCAAAGTTTCCACCTCTCATCCGATTCACTTCAATCTTGTTGTCGCGGCTCATGCCGCCATGATCGAGCACGGTTTCCAGCCGGACTTTCCCGACGGAACCGAGAGTGAACTGAGCGCCATCGAGGCCCATCCCGAGCCGCCCGCCGCGGTTGGAATTCAGGACCTGCGCAAGCTGCTTTGGTCCTCGATCGACAACGACACCTCGAAAGATCTGGACCAGATCGAGTGGGCCGAGCAACTTCCCGACGGGCACATTCGCGTGCTCATCGGCGTTGCGGACGTGGACGCGCGCGTGTCCGAGGGCACGGTCATCGACGGCCACGCCAAGAGCGAGACGACCTCGGTTTATACCGGCGTGAAGGTCTTCCCGATGCTTCCCACGCAGCTTTCCGAGGGCATTACCTCGCTCAACGAGAACCAGGACCGCGTGGCGCTCGTCATCGAGTATGCTGTGGACGAGGCAGGCACGGCCTCGGATGGGAAGGCTTACCGCGCGCTGGTCCGGAACCAGGCGCAACTGGCCTACAACGCCGTGGGCGCATGGCTGGAAGGCCGCGCGGAGGCGCCAGCCAAGGTGGCCGACAACGCCGAACTGGCCGCGCAGTTGAAGCTGCAGGACACGGCAGCCCAGCGCATGGTCGGCGGCCGCTTCCAGCACGGAGCGCTCGATCTTGAGACCATGGAGACGCGGCCCGTCATGCTTGCCGATCAGGCGGTCGAGATCAAGCGCCTGGAAAAGAACCGCGCCACCTCGCTCATCGAGGAGTTCATGGTGGCGGCCAACGGCGTCATCGCGCGGACTTTTCAAGATGCCGGCGTGGCCTCTATCCGCCGCATCGTGCGCACGCCCAAGCGCTGGGACCGCATCGTCGAGCTGGCCGAAAAGCTGGGAACGACGCTGCCCGCGGAGCCGGACTCGAAGGCTCTCAACGACTTTCTGCTGGCCCAGAAGCAGAAGGACCCCGATCACTTTCCGGACCTCTCGCTGGCCACGGTGAAGCTGATGGGCCCCGGCGAGTATGTGCTGGTGAAGCCCAACGAGGTTTCGCCCGGCCACTTCGGCCTGGCCGTGCAGGACTACACCCACTCGACCGCGCCCAACCGCCGCTTCCCGGATGTGGTGACGCAGCGGCTGATGAAGGCGTGGCTGGCCAAGGCGGCGCAACCCTATTCCGAAGGCGACCTCAGCGCGATTGCGGTTCGCTGCACGCTGATGGAAGACGGCGCGCGCAAAGTGGAGCGCGAGATGCAGAAGCGCATCGCCGCCGTCGTGCTGCATCCGCGCATCGGCCAAAGCTTCCAGGCCATCGTCACCGGCGTCAACAAGTACGGCACCTTCGTCCGCACACTCGACCCGCACGTGGACGGAATGCTGGTCCAGGGCGGCAAGGGGCTTGACGTGGGCGACAAGGTGACGGTGAAGCTGGTCTCCACCGATCCGCAGCAGGGCTTTATCGATTTCGCGGCGTGATTAGTTGTTCAATAAGGCAGATTTGAAAGGAACGAGCCATGGATCTTCTGGAGAATGCTGCTCAATCGATTCAAGTCGGAGTCGAGGATTACGTTACAGGAAGCGGCCCGCGTTTGCTTTCCTCTGCAAGAAACATCCATGCGGGCATTCTCTTACTCTTTAAGGAGGCTCTTCTTCGCCTTTCGCCGCCAAATAGTGACGATGCTCTGATTAAGAGCACCATTGTCCCGACGAAGGATATAGACGGTAAGATTTCCTTCGTTGGTCGTGGCAAGAATACAGTGAAAAGGGCTGAGATTGAAGAACGATTCAAGGCGCTTTCGATTACAACTGATTGGAAGCGATTCGACAAGATAAACAGAGTAAGGAACGAAGTTGAGCATTTCTATACAAATCTGACCCAAGCCGCACTTCAAGGGCTGATCGCTGATTCATTCCTCCTAATTCGGAATTTCATCCAATCGGAGTTGGGGGCGGAGCCCCATGATCTTTTGGGAGACCAGACATGGCAGACGATGCTCCATGTATCCGAAGTGTATGAGGAAGAGAAGAAGCAATGCGCAGAGTTGCTCGATAAAATCAACTGGGAATCTGATGTCCTTGCTTCATGTGTCTTCGATCTATCATGCGAAGTTTGTGGATCAGAATTACTCAAGCCAAAAGGGCAGACAACATCTTATCAGGACGTTGTACTTGTATGCAGCTCATGTGGTGCTGAAGAGGATTTTGAATCCTTCATACCCAGGGCGGTTCAAGATGCACTTAGCGCAGAAGCATATATCTCGATCAAAGATGGCGGTGAAAGCCCCTACGTATGCTGCCCAGAGTGCGGACAAAAAACGTACATTGTGGAAGAGAATCGGTGTGCGGCGTGCGGCGAGAGTGTTGAGACTACGTGTGTCATGTGTGGCAATGAGATTCCGCCGGAGGAACTTGACTCCTCCCCGATGTGCAGTTGGTGTGCACATATGTCATCAAAAGATGACTAGTTTACATTGTGCGCACATTGATGTACATTGATTGTGTATACAGACGGAGGCAGAGCGATGGGCACCATGGTCCCTGAACCCAGCCGGTTGCGCGCGGAGAACATCAATCTGCGCGTCAGCCGGAACCAGAAGGCGCTGATAGACCGGGCGGCAGAGGCGCAGGGGCGCAACCGCTCCGATTTCATGCTGGATGCGGCCTGCCGGGAGGCGGAGTCCGTCCTGCTAGATCGCTGCTACTTCAATCTGGACGATGAGGCATTCAAGCGCTTCACGGCGATGCTGGATGCTCCGCCCAAGAGTAATCCCCGGCTGGCTCGCCTGCTCGCGAGGAAAGCGCCGTGGGAAAAGTAAGCGGCGCGGACGAAAGCGGCTTGCCTCCAGCAGCGCGAGTCTCTGCCCCGCAAAAGCTGACGCCGGCGCATGATCTTTCCCAATTTCAATGCGGTGAGCCGGAGTTGGACGACTGGCTCAGACGCAGAGCCCTCTCAAATGAGGAACACGGCGCTTCCCGAAGCTACGTCGTCTGTGTCGGGCGGCGGGTTGTGGGCTATTATGCACTGGCTGCGGGCGCTGCGGCACACTCTCTCTCGCCGGGCTGCGTCAGGCGCAATATGCCGAACCCCGTGCCGGTGATGGTCATTGGCCGATTGGCTATCGATCTCCAATTCCAAGGCCAGGGAATCGGATCGGCGCTCCTGAGGGATGCTATCCTGCGAACGTTGCAAGCTGCCGAAATTGCTGGCATACGAGCGATTCTTGTCCACGCGATCAGCGAGAGCGCGAAGCGGTTTTATGAGAACTCCGGGTTCATTCCGTCGCCTATCGATCCGATGACTTTGATGATCACCGTCACGGCAGCAGCCAACGCGCTTCGAGAGAAGTCTTGAATTTGTGAGCGTCTTGTAGCGGCTCCGGTTCCGGCATCAGCCCAACCATGTGTCCTTCAAGGTTGATGAAGCCGGCGATGAGGGGTAGTCACCCCTGATTCAGTCTTCTGGTTTCTGAGCGATAATCGCCAAAGGAGAATCCATGCTCGCGATTAGGAGTTTTCGTTTTTGCTTTGCATTTCTGATGGGCCTTGCAATTCTCGGTCAGGGCAATCGCATTCAAGCACAGTCATCCGGCAGTAGCGGATTGCCGCCTGCGCCGCACGCCAAGGAGGTTCGCATGAAGCATGTGCTGGTGATTGGCCAGACCAAGGATTGGGAGCACGACTCGGTTTCGGCGACGATGGCCGCTGTTTACAACATGGGCAAGGAGAGCGGCCTGTGGGATACGACGATGCGCACGGACACGAAGCTGCTCACCAAAAAAGAGCTGGTGAGAAACGCCAAGAATCTCAACTACTTTGACGTACTGATTTTTGCCAGCACCAGCGGCGAACTGGACATGGATGCCAGCCAGAAGCAGGACATGATGTCGTTCATCAAGGACGACGGCAAAGGCTTTGTCGGCATTCACGCCGCGCTGGACACAAACCACACCTGGCCGGAGTACGGAGAGATGCTGGGCGGCTGGTTCGACGAACACCCCTGGATGACCTTTGAAGCGCCCATCATCGTCGAAGACCCGAACTTCCCGGCGGTGCGCCACTTTCCGGCGGCATTTGTGAAGTACGAAGAGATTTACCAGCCAAAAGCCTGGTCGCGCGATCGTGTGAATGTGATTCTCAGCCTCGATCCCACGAAGCTGAACTACGACAACAATCCGAAGATTCACCGCGCCGATCATGACTTTCCCGTGGCATGGAGCAAGATGTACGGCAAAGGCCGCGTCTTCTATTCGACGTTCGGCCACACGGAGGAGTCCTGGCAGGACCCCGACGTTCGCAAGATGTATTTTGAGGCGATCAAGTGGGCGCTCGGCATGACCGAGGGCAGCACGGCTTCTCACCCGCGGCCGGCTGCGACGGCTCAAGGCCGATGATGTTCCCCACTCAAGCACGGATTTTCCTGCTTTCGATGACGTTCATCGCGATGCTCGCGGCGGCGCCCTCTGCGCCGGCCCAGGCAGCGCACCAGAACGGCGCCGGAGCTTACGCAACCGGGAAGTATCGCAATCTTTTCGCGGAGGACGGCCATTCGCCTCAAGAGATTCAGGCGAAGATCGACGCCGCCTATCAGCAGCTCTTCCACGGCGACCCGCAGACGCAGGCAGTCGCTTTCTCCGCGGGCAGCAACGCCAACGGGCCGCTGATGTATTTGACCGACTGGGCGAATCATGACGTGCGCACCGAGGGCATGTCGTACGGGATGATGATTAGTGTCCAGTTGGGCAAGAAGGCCGAGTTCGACGCGCTATGGAACTGGGCCAAAACGTACATGTATATCAGCGACCCGAAGCACCCGTCATACGGCTACTTTTCCTGGTCGTGCAAGACCGACGGCTCGCCCAACGAAGAGACGCCCGCGCCCGATGGCGAAGAATACTTTGCGATGTCTCTGCTGTTCGCTGGCAATCGCTGGCCTGGCGGGCAAGGCATCTACGACTATCACGCCGAGGCTGAGCAGTTGCTGACCGCGATGCGCCACCGTGCGGTTATCACAGGCTCTACGAAGTTTGGTATACGCAGCGTGGGTCCGGAGGTGAGCGAGAAAGACGCCATGATCCTGTTTGTTCCGGGAATCATGCCGCAGCCATTTACCGATCCCTCCTATCACTTGCCGGCCTTTTACGAGTTGTGGGCGCTCTGGGGTCCGGTTGAAGACCGCGCCTTCTGGGCTCATGCCGCGGAGGTCAGCCGCGCGTTTTTCGTGAAGACCGCCAATGCCAGGACAGGTCTTGCGCCCGACTACGCCAACTTCGACGGCACGCCCTATTCGACGTGGTCCCCGCAATCCAAAAATTTTGCCTATGACGCCTGGCGCACGGCCAGCAACTGGTCGGTCGATTGGTCCTGGTGGCATAAGGCGCCCGCGGAGCAGGAGTTGAGCGACCGCATCCAGAAGTTCTTCGCCGCGCAGGGCATTGGCGCTTATGGTCCGCTCTATACGCTCGACGGCAAGGAGATGAGCCCCTCGCCCTGGCTCACGCACGAAGATCGTTCTCCCTCTGGGCTGGTGGGCGTCAATGCGGTCGCCGGGCTGGCAACCACGGATCGCGCACGCGCAAAGCAATTCACCGAAGCCTTGTGGAAGACTCCGATTCCCTCCGGCCAGAGCCGGTATTACGACGGAATGCTCTACCTGATGAGCCTGATGCACGCGAGCGGCGAGTTCAGAATCTGGAGCCCGAAGTAGAATCTCCGGCACACAGTCAACGACGGCGCGCTCATGGCAGCGGAGCGCGCCGTCGTTGACAACACCGGTTGGAATCCTATAGCAAAACCAGAGTAGCTGTAACCAGAAACCATCTTCTCTAGTGGCTTTTTCCTCAAGAAAAAGCCATTTTTTCGGCTCTCAACAAGGGCACGTTTACTCTGGTTTTGCTCTCATCAGCCCTCATGACAAACCTTCTGGCACATTTCTCTCGACAGCTCGCGGCCGAGATTGAGTGCGTGCTCATTCAGCTCCATCCAGCGCGGCTTCACCAGCCGCTGCAGAGCCGCTTCAACGTTTGCCTTCTGCAAGACCCCGACGATTTCCAGCAGCGCGCCCAGCATCACCATGTTGCCCGCGCGCGCATTGCCCAGCTCATCGGCAATCCGCGTAAAGTCGCGCGCCAGCACATGCACGTTCTCCTGCTCGCAATCAGCCGGGAAGCTCTCGCCGTTGTAAAGAATCCATCCGCCCGGAGCGACGCTCTTCAAAAACTTTCTGAGCGAAGGCTCGTTCATGGCCACCAGAACATTGGGGCTGGCCACCATGGGCGAATCGATCACATGCCTGGAGAGCCGCACATGGCAGTTGGAAGTGCCCGAGCGCATCTCTGGTCCATATGACGGCAGCCAGGAAACCTCGAATCCGGCATCGAGACCGGCCTCGGCCAGCACCTCGCCCAGCAGCAAAACTCCCTGCCCGCCAAAGCCCGCCACGCGCACGCGAAGATCCAGATCCGCCGCCGCGCCCTCCATCACGACCGGATGTCCTTCCGGCAGGCTCTCGCTGGCTACGCCAATGATTTGCGGAATCCTGTCGAGCGGCGGTTCAGCCTCGGGCAATGGCCGTGGCTGCGCTGTTTTGGTGCGGTCGCAAAACACGCCCAGCGGAAAAACCTTTTCCATCACATCGCGCACGGTATGCTGCGCCTTTACCGGATCCATCTTCCAGATTGTCGGGCAGGGCGAGAGCACTTCGATCATCGAGAAGCCCAGTCCGCGCACCTGATTTTCCAGGGCGCGCTTGATGGCGCGCGTCGCCTGAATGATCTGCTTGCTGTCGCCCAGGCCCACGCGCTCGATATAGACCGGAGCCTCCAGCGTGGCCAGCAGCTCGGAGACGTGCAGCGGGTAGCCTTCGTTCAGTGCGCTTCGTCCATTCGGAGTGGTGGCGGTCTTTTGCCCTATCAGCGTCGTCGGCGCCACCTGACCGCCGGTCATGCTGTAGACGGCGTTGTTGATGAAGATCACCGTCATGTTCTCGCCGCGATTGGCCGCGTGCAGAATCTCCGCCGAGCCGATGGCCGCAATGTCGCCGTCGCCCTGGTAGTCAATTACGATGCTTCCGGGCAGGCTGCGCCTCACTCCCGTGGCTACTGCCGGAGCGCGGCCGTGCGCGGCTGAGATGTTGCCCACGTCGAAGTAGTTGTACGTAAACACCGCGCAGCCGACCGGGCCGACAAGAACCGTCCTGTTCTGAATGCCCAGTTCATCGATTGCCCGCGCCAGCATCTTGTGTACCTGGCCGTGTCCGCATCCGGGGCAGAAATGCGTCTGATGCTGCAACTCGCCCTTGCGCTCGAAGCGCTTGTAGAAGGACTTCGCCCTGCTCTGCGACACCTCGTATTCGTTCACGATTGCGCTAGACATTGGCTACCTGCCTTTCATCCGTCTGCATCGCAGATGGGATTCGCCGCGCCAGTTCCTGAACAAATCCGAGCACCTCCTGGTGCGATGGCACGTTCCCGCCCATGCGGCTCAAAAACTCCACAGGCCGCGCGCCGTTGAGCGCCAGCCGCACATCTTCCAGCATCTGGCCGTTGCTCAGTTCCACCACCACGAAGGACTGCGCGCGCTCGGCCAAACGCTTGAAATGCTGCTTCGGAAACGGATAGAGCGTGATCGGCCGCAGCACGCCGACCTTGAGCCCGTTGGCGCGCGCTTCCGCGGCGACGGCCTTCAGAATCCGCGCCACGATTCCGTAGCCCACCAGCACAATCTCTGCGTCGCCGGTCTGCCACTCTTCGGCGCGCGTATCATGCTCTTCCGCGCGATGGTACTTGTCTTCCAGATGATTCAGATGCGCTTCCATCTCGTCAAAATTCAGATACAGAGAGTTGATGAGATTGCCGCGCGTTTTCTCCGTGCCCATCACCGCCCAATCGGGTGGCTGGGGTTCGATGGCCGTCTGCGGAAACTCGACCGGCTCCATCATCTGGCCGATGAATCCATCCGCCATGAGCACCACCGGGTTGCGATAGCGGTCGGCCAGTTCAAAGGCCAGCGCGGTCAAATCCGCCATCTCCTGCACGGAGTGCGGCGCCAGCACGATGGTCCGGTAGTTGCCGTGGCCGCCGCCTTTCACCACCTGGTGATAGTCGCCCTGTTCAGCGCCGATGTTTCCCAATCCCGGCCCGCCGCGGGTGATGTCGGCGATCACGCAGGGCAGCTCCGCGCCCGCCAGGTAGCTGATGCCTTCCTGCATCAGGCTGATTCCCGGCCCGCTCGACGAAGTCATTGCGCGCACGCCGGCCGACGACGCGCCGTAAATCATATTGATGGCCGCGACTTCGCTCTCCGCCTGCAAAAACACTCCGCCCGCTTGCGGCAAATAGAGCGCTGCCGCTTCCGCTACCTCGGTGGCCGGCGTGATGGGATAGCCATAGAAGGCGCGGCATCCGGAAAGAATCGCGCTCTTTACAATCGCTTCATTGCCCTTCATCAGTTGCTTGCGCATTCGCCTGCTCCCGCAATGCCTGGTTCGACGCCGTGTTCTTCATCCGCCTTGCGCTGCACGAGTTTCAAAACCGTAATCGCGCCGGGCTCAGGGCACACCATAAAGCAGATTCCGCAGCCCGTGCAGCCCGCGCCCGCATACTCCGCCGTGCGATAGCCGTAGTGATTCAACCGCTCGTTGATGGAGATCACCTTCGGCGGGCAGGCTTCCACACATATCCCGCAGCCCTTGCACTCGTCCACGTCGATGCGCAGCTTGCCACGGTCCGGTTTTTTTTCATCCTTCATTTTTACCTCTCTCTCGCGAGCTGCAAGCCCTCAGGCCGTCGCCGTCGCAGCGCCTTTACTCTCCAGGGAGTGCGAGCGTACCGCGAAATCTTCCAGCTCGTCGCGAAAGCATCTGCCTGGCAGGCCGCTCAACGCCATCCGAGGTTTCAGCCCTGCTTTCACTTCCACAAAAAACGGTTTCGCCAACCCCCGAATCGGCCCTCAAGCCCACCTGATTCTCAGCCTCACATAAGTGCCATGCTGTGATGTATATCACTTTATATGTGTTCGACAGTGAGCGCTAAATACGCATTCGCTTGCCGTTTTCAGAGCAGGATCTATGCGAATCTTCAGACGGAATCTTCTGATATATAGATGTTTTCCCGGCGCATACGACTCGCCTCAGATTTTCCGAACGCCGCAGGGAAGAAAAAGCCGGATGGGAGCGCGAAATCTTGTTTCGAGTAAAATGCTTATTATCATTTATATACATGGGATGTTTAGGCTTCTTTCGACTGCATTTTTACTGTCCGTGAGGAATCGCGAAAGAAGGAGTGGCAAGCCGGGCGAGCGGCAGGCAATCCGTAAGCCGTCACCGGCGGCGGCCAGAGCGAATCCAAGGCGGCGGCTTTTCATCCTTCGCGCAGCGTTTGTTCCATAAGCATGACGCACTCTGATGGGTTCCATTTCCTTATGCTTCATTCATTCTGAAAAGGGCTTTTGCATCGGTGGGGCTTCTGTCGCGCTTGCTTTCGCCGGGCGGCTGAATTCTAATTTCGCTCGGATGCAAATGAATCTTCATTCCGGCGCGGGCGGCGAGGCGCAAGGCCGGGCGCGAGCTGTCAAGGCGGCTCTGATGCTGATCGGATTCAGCGCCGTCATCGGGCAGGTTGTGCTGATGCGGGAACTGATTGTCGTCTTCAGCGGCAACGAGATTTCGCTGGGCATTCTGCTGGCCACATGGCTCTTCTGGACCGCTGTCGGCAGCCTGGCGTGCTGCGTATTTGCGCTCGGCGGAAGCAACGCGCGCCGATTGGTGGCCCTGTTCGAATGCCTGCTGGGCCTGAGCCTGCCGCTCACGATCTGGGCCTTGCGCGCCAGCAAGAGTCTGTTTCAAACCGTGCCAGGCGAGTTGGTTGGTCCGGTTCCGGTGCTGCTGGCCTCGCTGGTTTGCCTGAGCGTCTTCTGCGTGGTTGCGGGAGCGCTGTTTGTGGCTGCGGCGCGCGCTTATAACCTTGAATGCGCCGCTGACGCTCGCCGGGCTGTCAGCGCGGCGTACCTGTTGGAGGCGGCGGGCTCCGGCCTGGGAGGAATCCTTGCCAGCCTGGTGCTGCTGCGTTTTCTGGAACCGTTTCAGATTGCCAGCGTTGTGCTCGTCTTGAATTTTCTGATGGCCAGCGTTCTCCTGCTGCGGAAGGGACGCAAGCAGCGTGTGACCGCGGCTGGGATGGCTGTGCTGCTCGCGACTTTTCTTTTCGCCAAGGTTGCGCCGTGGATGGAGAGACAGGCGCAGGCGCGCCAGTGGAGCGGCTTTCACCTGCTCGAATCGCGCGATTCGATTTACGGCAATCTGGCAGTCACGGAAACCGGCGAAATTCGCAGCCTGTATGAGAATGGCGTCATCCTGGCCAATGCGCCGGACGAAGCCGCCGCCGAAGAATCGGTTCACTACGCGCTGCTGGAGCACCCTGCGCCGAGGCGCGTTCTGCTCATTGGCGGCGGAGCCAGCGGCAGCATCGCGCAGGCGCTGCGGCATCCCACAGTGGAGCGGATCGACCTGGTTGAGCTGGACCCGGCGCTGATCGGCATGGCGCGGCAGTTTTTTCCGTCGGAGTCCGCGTCTCTTGCCTCCGAGCCCAGGGTGCGCCTGTACTACGCGGATGGCCGGGCATATCTGCGGTCGGCGCGCGACAGCTTCGACGTGATCCTCGTGAATGTGCCCGACCCGCAGACCGCGCAATTGAACAGGTTTTACACGGCCGAGTTCTTCCGCTCCGCGCGCAATCATCTGGCGGCGGGAGGCGTGCTCGCCCTGCAACTGCGCTCGTCGGACGAGGCGATAAGCCCCGATCTGGCGGAGTTTCTGCGCTGCATCCATCGCACGCTGCGCGAAGTTTTCCCATCCGTCGTTGTAATTCCCGGAGAGACGCTGCACCTGTTCGCCGCGACGCAGCCGGATGTTTTGACGGACGATCCGCATGTGCTCATTGCGCGGCTACTGGAGCGCAACCTGCAGACGCAGTATGTCAGCGAATACTTCATTCCTTATCGCATGATGCCGGATCGTATGGACGAGGTGCGCAACCAGTTGCAGCCAACGGCCATGACGCCCGTCAATCGTGATTTCTCGCCCATCGCGTATTACTTCAATGTGGTGCTGTGGAGCGGGCAGTTCAAGCCGGACTATGCCGGCTGGCTGCGGTCGGCGGAGCATGTGAGTTTCACGGTTGTGCTCGGCGGGGTTCTTATCATCCTGTTTCTGGTGGCGTTGATGCTGGCGTTTGTGCCCGGGCGCGAGCGACGCGAATATTCTGCGGCTGTCTGTTCGATGGGCGCGACGGGCTTTACGCAGATGGCGCTCCAGATTTTTCTGCTGCTGGCGTTTCAGTCCATCTACGGTTACGTCTACCATCAACTCGCCATCCTGATTGCTCTGTGCATGGCCGGGATTGCCGTAGGGAGCTGGCTGGGGATGCGCCGCATTCATCGCGACGACAGCCCCGCTTGCCGCGCCGTTGCAGCCACGCAGTTTCTGCTTGCGCTTTCCGGTCCTGTGCTGATGCTGGTGATTAGCCTGCTGGCGAAGCTCTCCGGAGTGGCGGCAACCTGGCTGGCCGCGCAGATTGTCTTTCCTGTACTGGCCGCGCTCTCGGGCGTGTTGGGCGGTTACCAATTTCCTTTGGCGACGGCGATGTTCCTCGGGGATGTCAGCGGGCAGCGAAGGCTCGGCGTGCTTTATGCTATCGATTTGCTGGGCGGCTGCGCGGGCGCTCTGGTGTTGAGCGCTTATCTCATTCCAGTCTTCGGATTTTGGCGGACCGCATGGCTTTGCGCGGCGGTAAATCTGCCAGTGATGCTGCTGGCCGCGCTGGCGGGCCTGGAAGAGAAGAGAACAGGGAGATAGCGGAATCTCGATAGTGGTGCAGTTTTCGGCTTGCCGGTGATAGGACCGGGACTCGGAAATCGTGGATTCCGATGATTTGGGTTGCTCGACGAGTGCAAAGGCGATTTGGCGGAAATCCAGAATTCATTCGGGCGAAATGGGAACCTACGTCCAGTCTATGTCACGGAGTACCTGGAGTGACTGCACTAACTGACCGCAAAGGTGCTCAATATGTAGTCGCGGTGTCTTGTATTCGCGTAGAAGGTTAGTACGTATAGCGTTCGCCTCACCACCACCGCTGTGAGCAGCAAGCTTGGTTCTCAGTTGCTGAACTGTGCGGAGAGGTGCGATCACCTCATCTATAATCTCGTCGGAGGTGCCAGCGATTTTCATTGCTTCCTGCACCCAACGAATTGAACCCCATTGGGCCCATTGGGGATCGCTTTTTGCCCCTTTACTCTTGGCGTGTTCTTCGAAATATTTCCTTTCGAGACCTTCAACAACTAACTTCGCCAAGGCTATGAGAGTGTCGTCCCAGGCCTTAACTGAAAGCGTCAGCGGATAATGCACCTGATTAACAAGATTTGGCTCCCGCAGCGTAAACCATTTAAAGCCGGACGTATGTAGTTCGGTCAGCATGGCTTGAAGGTCTCGTAGTGGGTCGGGAGCCTTATACCACTCCCCCTCGAAGTCCGTCGTGAAGGCTCGTCTTGAAATCGGGCTCTTTGGCTCTTCGTTAAACGACTTCCAATAAAGCTGCTCCGAATGTGGCAGATCTCCGAGATAACAGATATAGGTATGGACCTGTCCAGCGTCGTTCACATCGTAGCTTTGAAGATGCCAAGCGTTCCTGCACGAAATAGAACGATGCTCAAGCGAATATTTTTCTGGATCAGCTTTGTATTTGTCGAGTACTGCCGCATTAAAAAATACCGGCGATATCTGGAAAGGTAGTGGCGAGGCTTCAAAACAGGACGCCATCGCATTGGGCGCACAATTTATCTCCGTAACCCGCTTGTCCTTCCAATCTTCAGTTAGGAAAGATTCGTATTGTTTGGGTTGCCGGAATTTGTCGTATAAGTATGTCCCGTATTCTTCCGAGCTTAAGCGCGGCCTGATGATCTGAATCCCGCGAAGCCAGCTTCCGTTTGCACCCTCACGGTGGGAACGGAAGTACAGGTTGAGCTCCTGATCTTCAACGGAATGATCCTCTCCCTTGTCCCAGCCATGGAAGCCATTACCTACGCTGGTTACATCGAACATCTGGACCAGCGCAGTTCCAGTTGCTGACATCTGCATCTCCATGACCTCTCTGTCAATGGCAATGCAGCGTGCAGTTTCATAACCGGCACGACCGGGTTTCTCTGTCCACTTGATGACATCTTCCACATCTCCATTCCCATCAAAGCGACACCAAGCTCGCCGTTCGGGGGTCCAATTGAGGTTATGAGCGTGAGTTAAAGATTGCGCGATCTCGTAGTAATGCTTGTCCTCTGACCGGCCATCAAAGGACCGACTATAGACAAGCCTCAGTCCACCCTCATATGCACTAGGGCGGATTCCCGAAAGGGGCCTGTCGTACTCCAAACGGGGAGGCTTCCCGCCACCATACGCGAGTCCACATGACCAAGACTCGCGTGGATCGTCCCAATCCATCATGTCATCTGGCTTCACCGCATCGAGGTCGTTGATTGGAACTAAAATCGAGTGGAGCAAGAGGCTGCCATGGTTAAAGCTAGAGCTGTATAAAATGATTGACCTGCCTGTACGTTGTTCGGCGAGTAGCTCCATGAACGAAGATTGTTCCGACCATGAACTGAAACCTTCTTCACCTTCATTAACCGGTGTAACAATTCTGAGCAGCTTTTCCAGGCACATATAGTCCCCATCCCAGTGTATCCGAATGGGCTCCGCCGATCAGCTTCCGCTGAATTCTGGGTTGACGGTAACAGCCCAACGCGCTCAACGAGCCATTCGACCATCTAATTCCGAGTTCGGAGCGGATAGTCGCCAATCCACCGACCGCCGCAGAACTTTCTTGGTAGCGCATCCTGATTTCAGCGCCGCCCTATTCCGGCGGGGGGTAGAAGGGCAGCTTGTCGTTTTTCTCGTTGGCGCGCTTGACGGTGACATCGTCCACGAGCAAGGCCGGAGCCAGCACTGTGGCAGGCACGTCGCTGGAGATGTTCAGGACAAACAAGTCCTTGCCCGCGGCTTCCACGCTGGAACGCAGCGCGCGCTGGTCCAGATCGGACAGAGCGGCTCCGCGCACCAGTTCGCGCTTGCCCTCCGGGCTGACGCGATAAAGCAGCCGGGGCGACAGCTTGCCACCCAGCGTCTCGACGTAATACGCGCTCTTGAGGCCGCGATCTTTGGCCATGTCAAGGAGCTTGCGGTTGAGTTCCTCGTCCGTCAGCCCGTTTTTCGCAGTCAGCTCAAGCACGCCGATCGACGGCCTGGGCGCTCCGGCCACTCCGGCGCGTCCGTGGCCGTTGGACTGAGGAAAGTCGCGCACGGGCTCGCGTCCGATGAGGTAATTTTCCAGCCGGCCCGCGCTTACCAGCTTCACCGCCTGCGCCGGCACGCCTTCGTCGTCCACGTCATAAGCGCCCAGCAAGCCCTTGCCCTCATAACTCTTCAGGCCGGGATCGTCCACTACATCCAGAAACTCCGGCAGCACACGCGCATGATAGCTGGAGGCAAAGGGGCCATTGGTGCGCGCCTCGGTGCCCAGCCGGGGGCGCGTGGCCGTCACCGCGCCAGCCAGCAGACTGGCTACGATACCGGTGCTCGCATCGGCACTGAGCAGGACAGGCCCGTGATACTCCTCTTCGACGAGCGGCGCCTTGCGCAGGTCAGTGAGAGAGGCGATCAGCGCGACGGCGTGCTGATCGAAAACCTGCGGCGAGTCCAGATCCTTGAGCGAGTTTCCAGTCGAGGAATAGGAACGGTCGAGCCTCATGCCGTCGACCGCCTGCGTGCCCACCTCGAAAACCTCCTCGTACCTGGCCTCCGACTTGCGCACGATGGCGCCTTCGCTGTTTGCCAGCCAAGTGGTCGTAACACGCGCGTAAAACTGCGCGAAGGAGTATTGCACGTTGTGTTGACCATCCTTCACCGAAGCGTCTGTCCGGTAGAGGCCGCTGTCCTTTGCCACGCGGTCCGTCCAGGCCTGCTCATCCAGCTTCAGGCGGAGCGGATCGGCCAGCGAGACGAGCGGTTTTTCACGGCTGAAGTCGCCGGCCTGCGGCGGCGTTTCCACCTGCTTAAGCGCGGCCTGCTTCTGCGCATAGGTTTTCAGGGCGTTCTTGTATGCCTGATCGGTTCCCTGCCACAGCGCCGAGCGCACCGCAATGGGATCGTCGTCGAGAGCCGCCAGTTGCACAGAGCCGTCGCCGCTGCCGCCGGAGCTGTCGGTCTTGTTGTCGCCCACACGCACCGTGATGAACGCAATGCGCTGATGGGCGCGTTGCGAATGAACGCTGGCGCCAAAGGCCGACCTGGCCGCGAAGTCGTCCAGGTCTTCAATCCGGTACTGGATGAAGAACGGCTTCTCGAAGCCCTGCAACTGCAAGTGGCTCGTGCTGCGGTCCAGCTCTTCGAGCATAGCTTTCAGGACGGGGTCCTTTTCCGCCGCGGCGCGGGTGGGCTGGGGTGCGGTCTGCGCGAACGCGCTCAGGCAGGCAACAAGAAGAGCAGTTACAGCAATTGGACGAATCGGGTTCATCGCGCCTCCAAAGTTCAAAGCAGAATCGATGCTATTCGAGTGTTCGTGTGATTTAGCGAGTTAGCCTCCGCTTCGCGGAGATAGCAAGTTGGCAAGTTAGCGTGATCCATTGGCAATCCATCATTCGCTCAGGGGCTAAAGCCCACTCTTTGTTTTCTGAGTCTTGCGACACGACTAAAGTCGTGCCCTTTCAAAACCCGACTTTCACTACGGGCTGCTAACCCCTGATCCCTGATCCCTAACCCCTATTTCGCCCCCGGAATGGGCAGGATCGGCGGCCGAGCCTCACCCTTCGGTTGCCGCTGGGTTTCCAGCGCTTTCAACAGCATTGCCGGAGCCACCGCGCTGACCGGAACCGTGCCCGACTCGGCGCCGCACTCGCCGTTGAAGACATCGCTTTTGTCGCCCGTGGCCAGAATGCTCTTCATGGCCGCCAGCGGCGTGCCCACAATGCTCACATCCCGGACCAGTTCGTCCGGCCGCCCATCCACATACACCCGCCAAACCACCAGCGGAACCACTTCAAAGGCCTGCGGCGTACTGCGCTGGGTCAACGTGAAGCCCGAAGAAATGTCCTCGAAATAGAGGCCGTACGGCTTGCCCTGCTTCTTCGCTTCGTCGATCAACTGCCGGCGCAGTTCGGTCTCCGGCACGGTCTTGGTCGAGGTCACAATCAGGTTGCCCTGGCGTCCGGTGGGCACCTTGCCAGCCTGTGCGCGGCCGTGGCCATTGGAGTTCGCAAAGCTGGCAATGGGCATTCGCGACATCAGAAAGGTCTTCAAGACGCCGTCCTGAATCAGATCGACGCGGCGCGCCTTCTGGCCTTCGTCGTCATACTCGTAGCTGCCGCTTAGCCATGTCTTGCCGAAGGTGGTCAGGGTCGGATCGTCGGCCACGGAGAGGAAGCTCGGCAGCACATCCTTGCCAACTTCCTTGGTAAAGGTCTGGCCCTCCTCGTCGCCGCGCTGGCGCTGGCCTTCAAGCCGGTGGCCCAGCACCTCGTGGAAGAAAACCGCCGCGGCGCGCCCGGAGAGGATTGCCGGACCGTTGAAGGGCTCGGTCAAGGGAGCCTTGCGCAGCGCTTCCAGGCTTGCGCCCAGCTCGCGAACACCTGCTTCCATCTCCGCCTGCGCGGGCAGGCCCTCCACCGTCTCAGCCTCGAAGGTTCGCGCACGGAACAAATCCGTTCCGTCGTCGGCGCGGGTTGTGGCAAAGACGACTACTCGCGCTTGCAGGTGCGGCGCAACCAACTGCGAGCCCTCTGACGAGGCGAAGTAGTCGGTCTCATTCTCCACGGTCAGCAGCGCCATGTTCTGATAGACATCCGGATACTCGCGGAAGATGCGCGAGAGCGCACGCACCCGAGACTCCCAGGCCGCGCGATTCACCACGACTGGCGGCGCGGGCTTGCCGATGTGCACCTGCGGCGCTTCCTGGCTGAAGTCCGGCGAGTTGTCCTCTTCCCTGGCCCGCACCTCGGCCTCGGTCTTTACCCGCAGGTAGTTGTCCAGCGCATTGCCGTAACCCATGTTTGTCGCCAGCCATAATGAACGCGCCAGCGCCTCCCGGTCGTCACTCAGCGGCAGTTGGATGCTGTGTACCGCCGCGCTGCGATGAAGCCCGTGCGTGTTATCCAGCCTGGCGTCGCCGATTCGTATCTGCACGTCGGCTTCGCGGATGTGGCTTGCAGAACTGCTTACCAGCGCACCATACTGCGCGCGAATATCCACCATGCTGGCGTCGCTCACCGCGTAACTCAGGAAGTAGGGAGGCAGTTGCTTGTCGTCCCCCTGCTTGCCGAGCGAGGTAAAAGCGCGATGCAGTTCGGTCGTCATCGCATCCAGGAGCACAGGGGTAGCCTGCTGCTGCGCGTCAGCCGCCGCGGGCAATGCCAGCGCCAAAGCGACAAATGATGCATAGATAGCTGTGTTGCGGGCGATCCGCCTCTCAGCGGCAAAAGGAATCTCTCTCATAGGTTGAAAATCCCGTAAAACTTCTTCATGCTGGATTCTCTCAGAGTAATCTACTCAAAAGGAATCTGCCCATGATGTTTGCGCGCCGAACGCTGGCGATGCTTTGCCTCGCCTTTCTTTTTGCAAGCCTGACTCCGAGTCTTTGCCTCGCGCAGGCGGCACCCTCCCAGCCCGCGCCGGCCTCGACGACCGCTTCATCGGCAGCCTCGCAGCCCGCCAGCGCACAGGCTTACTCATTGCCGCCCGACAAGCTGGCCAAAGCCATCACCCTGAACCGCATCCGCCTCGTTCTCGACATTGCCGGCTCGCTCTGGGGTTTGGCCGTCCTCTGGCTGCTGCTGGCCACGGGCTGGGCCGCCGGGCTGGCCGCATGGTCTGAGCGGTTGCTCGGCCGCCGCTGGCTGCAGGGGCTGCTCTTCTTCGCCGTTTTTGTTCTTGTCACCACGCTGGCCAGCTTGCCGCTGGATTTGATAGGCCACATGGTCAGCCGCCATTACGGCATCAGCGTTCAGGGCTGGGGAAGCTGGCTGGGCGATCTGGGCAAGGGATTGGGCCTCTCGCTGCTGTTGAGCACTCCCGTTCTGCTGCTCTTCAACTGGATCGTCCGCGTCTCGCCGCGCCGCTATTGGCTTTGGATATGGCTGGTCTCGCTGCCTCTTATCGTGCTTTCCGTTTTCGCTGCGCCGCTGCTCGATCCCATCTTCAACAAGTTCGAACCTCTCACCAAAAGTCATCCCGCCCTGGTGGCGAAGCTGGAAACCGTTGTCGCTCGCACCGGAACCCACATCGCTCCAGACCGCATGTTCCTGATGAAGGCCAGCGCCAAGAGTAACGGCCTCAACGCCTATGTCACCGGCATCGGCGCCACCAAGCGCTTTGTCATGTGGGACACAGCCACCGACCGCCTGCCTGACGACGAAGTTCTTTTCATCTTCGGCCACGAGAGCGGCCATTACGTCCTCAACCACATCCCGAAAATGCTCAGCGGCATGGCCGCCGGCCTCTTCTTTGTTTTTTGGACTTGCGCTTGGTTTTCTGGTTGGCTGGCGCACCGCTTCAGCGCTCGCTGGCAACTGGGGTCGCAGGAGGGAACGGCGCTGCTTGCCAGCCGCCAGGGCTTCCTGGTGCTGCTCCTCGCGCTCTCACTCGCCAGCTTGGTGCTGCAACCGGTGGGCAACACCTTCAGTCGCCACTTTGAACACGAGGCCGATGTTTACGGCCAGGAGGCGATCCACGGTCTTGTCGCCGATCCGCAGAAGACCGGCGTCTCCGCCTTCAACCACATGGGCGAAGCCTGGCTCGAAGATCCGAATCCCAATGCCTTCATTGAGTTCTGGGAGTATAGCCACCCCAGCGTTCAGCACCGCGCCAACTTCGCGGCCCACTACGATCCATGGGCCAACGGCGGGCATGGAAGGTTCTTTGAGAGATAGGGAGAGGCAGGGAACAGGGAATAGGGAACAGGGAACAGAAAACACGGCGCGGCAGGACACCTGATCTCAAAATGGGCGAGCATTACGGAGGAATATTTGCCTATGGCTTGGAAACTACTTCACTGGACTGCTGATCTCCCTCTTCTCTAGTCCCTAACCCCTAACCCCTAGTCCCTGCCTTCTGCCTTTACAATCGATTCATGCAGTTTCTCTCGCTTTCCCGCCGCCGCGTCGATGCTTTTCCACCTGAAGCCTTCGCTCCTGAACTGATGGCCCGCGAAACACAGCGCGTCAAGGTGCTGTACTCCGCTGGCCTGCTGCGCCAAATCTGGAGGCGCCATGATGTGCCGGGCGCCGCCATTCTCTGGGAAGCCGCTGACGAAGCCGAAGTCCGCGCCGCGCTCGACTCCCTGCCCATCAATCAGACTGGGATGCTGGAAGTCTTGTTCGTCGTTCCACTTGCGCCCTATCCGGGCTTCGGCCAATGAGAACCTGTCTCTGACCCCTGATCTCTGTTCTCTGATCTCTGGCCTCTGTTCCCTGTTTTCTCAACCATCCCCCCGCGCCGTACACTACTCTGTTGTCACGCGCTTGTCAGGCGCGCACTGAAAGAAGGAGAGGACCCTTCATGGCCTATCCCACAAACTTCCGCTATACCCGCGAGCACGAATGGATCGAGCTCACGGGTTCCATCGCCTCGGTCGGCATCACCGACTACGCCCAAAACTCCCTGGGCGACATTGTCTACGTGGAAATGCCCAAGGTGGGCGACACGGTTACCGCCAACGAGATTTTCGGCTCGGTCGAAAGCGTGAAGGCGGTCAGCGACCTCTTTTCGCCCGTCACCGGCACGGTCAGCGCCATCAACGAGGAGCTGACCTCCGCGCCCGACAAGATCAACGAGAAGCCCCATGAAACCTGGATCATCAAGGTCGAGGTCACTGATCCTGCGCAGCTCGACGACCTGCTCGACGCCGCTGCCTACGAGGCGTTCATCGCGGAAGAAACGGAAGCGTAACGAAAAAGGGACTAGGAACTTAGGGACTAGGAACACAGGCCCAGAAAATAACGCGTAAGGAGTAGACTGTGGGCGAATCGTTCAGGAATCTCACTGTTTGGCAGCGAGCCATTCAATTGACTCTGGCTGTGTATAAGCTGACATCCTCATTCCCGGATTCGGAACGATTTGGCCTCACGAGTCAACTGCGCAGGGCGGCAGTGTCGGTTGCGAGCAATATCGCGGAAGGGTATGGCCGCTCAACCAAGGGAGAATATCTTCAATTCCTGGGCAACGCTCGCGGCTCCAATTCCGAAGTAGAAACGCAAATTGTCATTTCAAAAGCACTCGGGCTCGGCTCGGAGCAACTGCTCCAAACGACAGAAGAATTGTGCAGCGAGGTAGGGCGTATGTTGAACGCATTGATGAAGTCGCAGCGTTCCTAGTCCCTAGTCCCTAGTTCCTAGTCCCTAGTTCCTTCTTTGGAGCGTAAACCATGCGGTATCTTCCCAAGTCTCCCGCCGAACGCGAAAAGATGCTGGCCGAAATCGGCGCGGCGTCTATTGACGATTTGTTCGCCGTCATTCCCGCCGAGCACCGCCTCACCCGCGACCTTGATGTGCCACGCCAGCACGCCGAGAGCGAAATCATCGACTACTTCCGCGCGGCGGGGGCGAAGAACGCTACCGATTACGCGAGCTTTCTCGGCGCTGGGGCCTATCGCCACTATCGGCCGGTCGTCATCGACTCTCTCATCCAGCGCGGAGAGTTTCTGACGAGTTATACGCCCTATCAGGCAGAAATCTCCCAAGGCACGCTGCAAGCCGTCTTCGAGTTTCAGACCATGATCGCAGAGCTGACCGGCATGGATGTGGCCAACGCCAGCATGTACGACGGCTCCACGGCCGCTGCCGAGGCGGCCCGTATGGCCATTCGCATCACCGGCAGGGATAAGACGGTGGTCGCTGCCAGTGTCCATCCCGAGTACCGCGAGGTGATGGCGACTTACTCGAAGCACCAGGGCCTGCCTATCTCTTTGGTTGGTTATGACCCCGAAACTGGACGCATCGATCTCGACGCACTAGCGGCAGCGGTAACAGAGGAGACCGCAGCCGTTCTTGTGCAGAGTCCCAACTTCTTTGGCGTAATCGAAGACATTCCGGCCATCGCAAAGATCGCCCACGCCAAGGGCGCGCTGCTGATTGTCGCCATCGCCGAGGCGGTTTCGCTGGGCGTCGTGCGCCCGCCGAGTGAGGCCGACATTGTCAGCATGGAAGCGCAATCCTTCGGCGTCGCTCTGAGTTATGGTGGCCCTTTCTGCGGAGTTATCGCGGCCAAGGAGCAGTACGTGCGGCAGATGCCCGGAAGGCTGGTCGGCCAGACCGTCGACAGCAACGGGAACCGCGGCTTTGTGCTGACCATGGCCACGCGCGAGCAACATATTCGCCGCGAAAAGGCCACATCGAACATTTGCACCAATCAAGCATTGGTCGCGTTGATGGCTACGATTTTCCTCAGCGTCTACGGTAAAGAAGGAATTCGCGAGTTAGCCGAGCATAACCTGGCCAAAGCCGATTACGCAGCCAAGAGGCTCAGTGCGCAGCCGGGAGCGAAGCTGCTGTTTACTGGCGCGCCGCGCTTCAACGAGTTTGTGCTTCAGACAGAGGAAGCTCCGGCGCAATGGGGCCAGCGGCTGATGGACAACAAGATTGTCGGCGGCATTGATTTGAGCCGCTGGTATCCCGAGATGAAGAATGCGACTCTGTGGTGCGCCACGGAGATGGTAACTCGGGAACAGATTGACAGCGCCGCACGCGTGCTGGCAGGCGGAGTGGTGGAGGCATGATGACGACTAACACAGCTATTCCGGAGTCCAACAAGAAAGTCCGTCCCCATCCGACGCAGAACGAGGCTTTGCTTTTCGAGAAGTCTTCGCCGGGCAAGCGCGCTTACCTGCTGCCCCCGCTCGATGTGCCGGCTGTCGATGCGGCTTCGCTGCTGGGCGCAGCGCATCGCGAGAAAAGCGCCGAACTTCCCGAGTTGAGCGAGGTCGAGATCATCCGCCACTTCACGCGGCTATCGACGTGGAATTATTCCATCGACATGGGAATGTATCCGCTCGGCTCGTGCACGATGAAGTACAACCCGAGAGTGAATGAGTTAGTCGCTCGCATCGAGGGATTGGCTGAGGCGCATCCATATCGGCCGGACACGCTGGCGCAGGGTTCGCTGGAAGTGATTGACCTGCTGCAGCGCTGCCTGCTGGAAATTACAGCCATGGACACGATTACTTTGCAGCCGGCGGCTGGCGCGCACGGGGAACTTACCGGAATCATGCTGGTTCGCGCATGGCATGAGTCGCAGGGAAGCCCGCGCCGCAAGGTGCTTATCCCCGACTCGGCGCACGGCACTAACCCGGCATCGGCGGCTATCTGCGGTTATACGGTTGAAACGCTCAAGTCCAACGCCGAGGGCGGCATCGACCTGGAGGCGCTAACTCGTCAGGTAGACGAAGAGACCGCCGCGCTGATGCTTACGAACCCTTCGACCATCGGAGTTTTCGAGAGTCAGATCGAAAAGATTGCCGAGATTCTGCACGCCAAGGGCGCGCTGCTTTACATGGACGGCGCCAACATGAACGCGCTGGTGGGCAAGGCGCGGCCCGGTGACTTCGGCGTGGATGTGATGCACCTGAACTTGCACAAGACTTTTTCGACGCCTCACGGCGGCGGCGGTCCCGGCTCTGGCCCGGTAGCTTGCAAAGCGTTCTTGGAGCCGTTCTTGCCGGTTCCAATATTGGTAAGAAATGTAGGGACTAAGGGACTAGGGACTAGGGACTCAATGTCGGGCGCCCCAGGTCCCGATTCCGGGACCTGGGATACAACGATCCCTCAGCTCACCTGGAGTTATGACAGGCCTAAGTCGATTGGCAGGGTTCGCGCCTTTTACGGTAACTTCGGCGTTTTCATTCGCGCGCTGGCTTACATCCTGGCCAACGGACCGGAGGGCCTGCGCCAGACCACTGAGGACGCCGTTCTGAATGCCAACTACATTCGCAAGAAGCTTGAAGATGTCTACGAGTTGCCTTATAAGACTGCCTCCATGCATGAGGTGGTTTTCAGCGACAAGCTTCAAGCGGCGAAGGGCGTCAAGACTGGCGACATTGCCAAGCGCCTCATCGACTATGGTTTCCATCCCTACACTGTCAGCTTCCCGATGATCGTTCACGGCGCGCTGATGATCGAGCCTACCGAGAGCGAGCCGCTGGAGGAGCTGGATTTGTTTATCGATGCTATGCGGTCTATCGCCAAGGAAGTCGAGGAGACGCCGGAGTTAGTCAAGACAGCGCCGCACTCGACTCGCGTCTCGCGGCTCGACGAGGTGCAGGCGGCTCGCAAGCCCATTCTGCGCTGGCGGCCCGATGCGAGTTAGAAGGTTGTGGTGAAAGTTCAACCAAGTGGAAAGTTTCCCTCAGGGGCTAAAGCCCACGTTGATTTGAGGCACGACTTGCGGCACGACTAAAGTCGTGCCCTGACGCTTCGTGCCATTTTGAACGAGTTTCTGCAGTCTGCAAAGCCCGCGCTGATTTTGCGTCACTCATGGCAGTCAGGGCTGAAGCCATGACCTACAAGCCGTGCCCTGACACGATCCTTCTTTGCACAGATGTTTCATCGGGCTTCGTGCAGGAGAGTGTTAGCGCGTACGCCGGTATAACTCTTCCAGCGCGTCGCAGGCCGTGCGCACGCCGTCTTCGTGGCTGAGCCGCTGCGCGACGCTTTTGGCCCGCCGGGAAAATCGCGGCTCGTCCAGCATCGCCCGCAGCCGCCGCGCCACGCGCATGGGCATATAGTTGCCGCGCTGGATTACACGCGCTACCTTTAGCCGCAGCATCCGCCGGCTATTGTCAGGCTGGTCGTGGGAGAAGGGCACGATGAGCATCGGCTTGCCCGAGCGCAGGCATTGCGCCGTGGTTCCCACCCCGCCCTGATGCACGACCAGAGCAGCGCGGTTGAACAGGGCGGAGTAGGGTGCGTACTCGGCCACACAGATCGACTCCGGCAATGCGGTCCGCAGACGATTGCGCGGGTCGGCGCCGATCAATAACACCGCTCGAATTCCCAGGCGGATGGCCGCCCGCGCTGAAAACTCATAAAACTTTCCGGCTGTCAGCACCGCAGCCGAGCCCAGCGTGAAGACAACCGGGGGCTCGCCCGCGGCCAGAAACTTCTCCAGATTCTCCGGCAGCGCCTGATTGCCCGCGTCCGCGTCGTAGAAGCAGAAGCCCGTAATCTTCGTGTTCTCCGGCCAGTCCTTCTGCTCCGTGCCCAGCACGCGCGAAAACAGGGCAAGCACGAGGTAGGGCGAGTGCTTGGCGTCGAAGAGCGGATTCGCGCCCGTGAGCAGGCCAAGCTCGCGGCGCAGTTCGTAGATGGGCTCGGGCCACTTGCGGCTCACAAACCGCGCCACACGCTTGATGACGCGCCCAAAGCCCGGCACAGCCCTGTCGGCCCGCGCCAGCCGCGGGTAACCGGGCAGCGCTGGCGGATCGAAGGCGGAGAAAAACGAGAGCGGCGCAAGCACATAACTGGCCCACGGAATTCCTGTCATCTCGGCCACCAGCGGCCCGGCGTAGTTCAGCTCGCCCACCAGCAGCAGGTCGGCGCGTTCCGGCTTGGTGACGGCGTCCAGCAGGTCAGCATAGGTCTTGCGCAGCGCGGGAAAGAGAAAATCCCGCAGCCCGTGCTCGGTGCCGTCCTTGATGTCGTAGATCAGCTTGACCAGAGCGGTGTCGTTGGGATCGATGTCCGGCCGGACGGCGTGGAATTCCAGGCCCAGCGGCCGGATCTTCGGTTCATAGACCGCGGGCAGCGCCATTACCGGCACGTGTCCTCGCCGTTTCAGTTCCAGTGCGATGGCGATCAGTGGATTGGTGTCACCCAGGGTGCCAATATTCGAGAGAACGATGCGCAAGATTGAAGCCCTCGGGGCGTAGAAAGCCCACACTTATGAGGGTAATGCACGAGGGGCAGGGGTTGGTCAGGCCGACTCAATCAGTCGCGGATGGAAAATGGTATTCTTTCCCTGACTTGCGTGGTGAGTTTATGTCAAACCTGCGATTCCGTTTTTTGAGCGTAGCCTTTCTTGCGGCAGCGCTGATTTGCGGCCTGCTTGCTGCCCCGCCGTTTCTTGCCGCGCAAAAGCCGTACCACATTGTTGACCGCTGGAAGGTGGGTGGCGATGGCTGGTGGGACGCCCTGACTGCCGATCCCCAGGCGCACCGGCTTTATCTAACTCACGGCGTTCGCGTCGATGTGGTTGACACGCAAACGGGCAAATCCGGGGTCCCCGACGACGGGTCCATGTCGCTGGGGTGGAAGCTCGCCGGCAGCATTACCGGTCTTCATGGCACGCACGGCGTGGCCCTCGATGATGCTGGAAAATTCGGCTACATCTCTGATGGCGGCGGCAACGCGGTGGTCGTCTTCGACCGCGCGACGCTGGCCACTGTGGCCACGATTCCCGCTGGAGCCAACCCGGACGCCATCGTCTTCGAGCCGGCCACGCAAACCGTCTGGGCCTTCAACGGGCGCAGCAAGGACGCGACCGTGATCGACGCCGCCACGCGTAAGGTGGTTGCCACGATTCCGCTTCCCGGCAAGCCGGAGTTCGCCGCCGTCGATGGAAAAGGAACGATTTTTGACAACATCGAAGACAAGAATGAGATCGTCCGTATTGATGCCAGGGGCAAAAAGATAACGGGCGAGTGGCTGCTCGCGGGCTGCGAATCGCCCTCGGGCCTCGCCTTGGACGTTGCCGGCGGACGGCTCTTTTCGGCTTGCGACGGCAAGAAGATGGCCGTGACCGACGCGAAGACGGGCAAATCGCTGGCAACGGCCGCAGTTGGAGAAGGCCCCGACGGCGCAGCGTGGGATGCCGCGCACGGGCTGGTCTTTTCGCCCAACGGCGGCAGCGAAACGCTCACCGTGATTGACGCCTCAGCTCCGGGCTATCCGGCGATTGAGGAGTTGGCAACCCAGCGCGGAGCGCGCACCATAGACTACGACCCGATTGCCGACCGCATTTACCTGGTGACCGCCGAGTCCGGCCCTCGGCCCGCGCCCACGGCCGACAATTCGCACCCCCGCCCGGCCATCGTTCCAGGCAGCTTTGTTGTGGTGGTTATCGGCAGGTAGGGCATCTGCAAGAACTTGCAACCCAAGGCGGCTTTCCTGTCTTGCTTTTGAGACAGGAAAGACCGGGAACCACGACGGGTGTTCTGTTTGTGGGAAGGACTCACGCCGCTCTGGGCGCAACCCGCTTGAGTGCCGGACTCACAGCCGCTCGCCGCAGGTCGTACTCGTTCTGCAAATTGAGCCAGAACTGCGCCGGAAGTCCAAAATAGATTCCCAGGCGCAAGGCCGTGTCAGCGGAGATCGCCCGCTTCCCGCGCACGATGTCCCCCACGCGAGGCGCGGGCACGGCGAGATCCTTGGCCAGCCGGTACGCCGTCAGCCCCAGCGGTTCCATGAACTCGGTCAGCAGAATCTCCCCTGGATGAATCAATGCGGCATTTTCAGGCATCATGAAACCTCTCAGTACATCCCTTAGTGATAATCCACAACTTCTACATCATGCGCATTCCCGTCGCGCCAGACAAAACAGATGCGGTATTGGTTGTTGATGCGGATGCTGTGCTGGCCTTCACGGTCTCCGCGCAGCCTTTCCAGCCGGTTGCCGGGTGGCACGGTCAAGTTCTTCAGAGCCAGCGCGGCGTTCAATATATACAACTTCTTCAGCCCTTGCCGGTTCAGTTGGTCTGGCAGCCGCCTGCATCTGCCAGTCGTCCATAGCCTCTCGGTATCCGCATCCCGGAAATCGGCGATAAGGGCCCGATCATAACGCAAAGCTTATAGGAATGCAACGCGTACTTATGGCATCTCTGTTGCGTGCCTTTGCGGATTGTCTGTCCTGGGTTTATGGCCTTCCGAGAAACTTCTTGCGAAATGCAGGGGCTTGGGTGGATGATTCTGTCACCAATCCTGAACAGCTTTGGCGGTTTTGAATCGGAAGGAGAGAATCCGTGCGCAAGAAGATTCTCGCAATCGTATTTCTGGCAATCTGCCCCTTGCTCTTTGCCCAGCAGGCACTCAACAATGACGCAGTCATTAAACTGGTCAAAGCCGGTCTGTCGGACGATCTGATTGTTACGACGATTAACGCTTCGGCAGGAACTTATGACACATCGGCGGATGGGATCATCGCACTGAAAACCGCAGGCGTCAGTGACAAGGTGGTATCGGCGATTGTGGCGAAGGCCTCCGCAGCCTCGCAGCCAGCTCCGCTCCCAGTTCCTCCGCCTCAAGGTACCGAAGTGCAGCATGCCACCGCTGGCCCTGGCGCGGAAACTCAAAGTTCTGGCCAAGCCCCTTCACAAACCGTACAACCGCCAAGCAGGCCGCGAGTATTCCTACAATCGTCGAGCAAGGGCAATCAATGGAATGCAGCCAGAGACCAATCCATGGAGATGAGCAAGGACTTTGAGAGGGACTGCCCCGGCGTAAAAATTTCGATCAATCAACAAGTAGCGGACTATACGGTAATCCTGAATCACATCGAGGTTGGATTTTCGCGTGATAACCAGTTCCAAATCGCCGACAAGGAAGGCGACCTCATATCCAAGACCAAAGAGGGCGGAAGCATTGCCGGAGGTGTAAAGAAGGTGTGCGCGGTGATTCTTTCGGACTGGGCCAAAAAGTGAACACCAGCCTCAGTCAGTTTTCTCTATCAGGGCTTTTGTGGTTGCGAGCCCCTGGAGTGGATTGAAAGTTGGGAACTCGGACGAATGCCACAGGGGGTGGGTGATACCTTAATTTCTGACGGCATTTCATGAATAGACGCACGCGCAGAACGGCTTGGGTGGTGGCCGCGGTCCTGGTTCTTTTGGCCGTGGCGATCTTCCTGCGCTCGAAAGCTCCGCCGGAGGCCGCGCGGCTGCTGCCCGAGTCCGACGGCATCATTTACTTCAACCTGAAGCCGGTGCGCGCCTTCTTCCATGAGGATCTGAAGCCGCCGGAGCGCGCGCCCGAGTACCGGCAGTTTATCGATGCGATTGGAATTGATCCGGAGCGCGACCTGGACGAGGCTGCCATCGCGCTGCACCGGATGCCGGACCCGAACGGTCCCAATGGCCCGGTCGCGTATTCGATGGTGCTGGTGGGCAAGATCACCGGCCAGCGGCTCAACGCATGGCTTGGCGCGCACGCTGCGAGCCGCGAGTCCTATGCCGGCCACACGGTCTATTCGATTCCCTCCGAAGGCCGTACGGTGCGCGTGGCGCAGATCGGCTACGACATGGTGGCCGTCTCCAACACCCCCACGCCGGAGCAGATTCACTCCATCATCGACCGCCATCGCAGCGCCGCTTTGCCCTTTGCCGGCTCCACGCTGCTGAGGCAGCACTACCACGACGTGCCGCTGCTTTCGCTGGCGTGGGGCGTGGGCCAGATCGGCCTGCCCTTCTCTGAAAGCGGAGTCATCAAGATTCTGGGGCTTTCACTGCCGCTGGAGGCTGACTCGACCATCATTGCCAGCTTGCGCTGGACCGGCGCGCTGCACCTTCGCGTGGAGGAGATCGCCGCCAGCGAAGAGGTGGCCAGCCGCCAGGCAGCCTCGCTGGAGGTGCTGGTTACGCTGGCCCGCGGCTTTACGGTTCCGCTGGCCGACAACTCCGCCAACAATGGCCTGAAAGAGTTGCTGAAAACCGCGGAAGTCACCCAGAAGCACGACCGGGTGCTGGTTACGGCAACGGTCGAGCGTTCGCTCTTCAGCGAGACGTCCGAGGGCCAAAACGTCCCGCCGGGTGGCTCCAGCGCAATCAAGTAGAGCGATTCCCGCGGCGGAGCTAGCGGAGTTAGCTAAGTTAGCGGAGTTGGCGAGGCTAACCTAGGTCTCTGACCGCATAATTTCGTACCTTGCAGGTTCGTGGCCGCCCACCCTTTCGCCAGCAAAAAGGCGAAAGGATGGGGCACGGAGAATGGTACAACTTCAAGCGGTCAGAGACCTTGACAGCGAGGCCGACAATGACTGTCTAGCTCCGCTAACTCCGCTAACGCGCGCGCGAGCGCGGCTAACTCCGCTTTTACTGCCCCTTCAATCCCAGTGCCTCGACCACCGCCGGATCGACTTTCGCGGGCTGGCCGTCTTCTTTCCAGACCACGCCGAAGCCGCCGCGATAGTCCCACATCGTCCAGCCAATGCCGTCGGCCTCGAGTGCAGTGCGCATGTCGCGAATCCAATTGATGCGCGAGGCGGCATCCGCATGATTACGGTAGACTCCAAACTCATTGCAGATCAGCGGCACGTGATTGGACTGCGCCCAGGCTGCCGCCTCGTCGACCACCTGGCGAATGCGATGCGCGTCCCAATCATCCAGCCAGTAGCTTTCCAGCTCAGCGCGGTCGCGGGCATCGGGAAGCTGCTTCAGCAACTCCTGCATCGAGCTTTCCGTCGCCGGATAGGGAATGCCACGCGTAGTACCCATCCACGCGCCGGCCCAACTGGCGCCCTGGTGAGTAAACTGCATTGGATCATAGGTGTGGAAGTTATAAATTACGTTGCCGTCAGGAAGCGGACTCAAGGTCAGAAGATCATGAATGCCGGAGTAATTCGGCCCGGTCGCGATGATCGTGTTCTTCGGCGCTGCCTCGCGAATGGCCGCGGCCAGACGCGCCTGAATGCCCGCCCAGCGGTAGCGGTCGCTGACCGCCGGCTCGTTCATGATCTCAAAGAAGACCATCTCCGGATTGCGCGTTGCATAGTGCGCGGCCAGCCGCCGCCACAGCGCAGTCGTCTGGTCCACGGCCTCGTCGCTCGTGCGCACTTGCTGCTTGTACTCCGGCTCGGGGTGAATGTCGATCTGTACGGCCATGCCATCGGCCAGTATGGCATCCACAACTTTGTCCAGCCGTCCGAGAAAGTTGGAGTTGAAGCCGTCCTTGCCGAGCGGGGCCTCCTCCAGCGGCACCGGGTCGATGCTCAAGCGCACATTGTCGAAGCCCAGCCGCGCCATCAGCGCAATGTCCTTGGCGTCGGTATAACGGCTGGTGCGCGCCGCCGAGTAGTCGCTGGCCGACTGGGCAAACCACTCTGAGGCGTTGATACCGTGTCTCAGATGCTGGGCGCGGGCAAAGGCAGTCTGCACTTCAGAGGAACGATCCTGTGCGGCGGCTGGCATGGCTAGAACAAGCAGAGCGGCAAGACAGCAAAACGATAAACGCATTTGGTGAACTCCCAGGGTGGAATCTCTGTAGCATTATCACTGTTCCTGTAGGGTTGGATTCGTGGTTTCCCACCCATTTCACAAAGAACGTGAAATGGATGGGGCACGGAGCTTCCTTACACCATCCGTGAAAATGCTCCAACAAGACAACGATACAACCAGCAGCGCGGCTTTGGGGAAGAGGCGCATTCCGCCTCCAAACAGAATCGGCTCCCGACGGGGGAGCCGATGACGAATCCAGGACAGCGAATGTCTTACCTTGATTGCTTGAGGCCCTGGCCGGCGTCGTTGAACGCAACCTGCTCGTAGGTGACGTGCAGATACTTGTGCGGATTGACGGGAACATTGTGGACGCGCACCTCATAGTGCAGGTGCGGACCCGTGGCGCGGCCCGACTGGCCCACGTAACCGATGACCTGGCCTCGGGTCACATGCTGGCCGGGTACAACCGCTATCGCGGAAAGATGCCCATAGACCGTCAGCAAGTCGTGGCCGTGGTTGAGCACAATCTGGCGGCCGTATCCAGCGCCCAACTGGGCCCCGGTAGCTTCGCCGTCGGCCGCAGCGCGAACCGGCGTTCCATAGGGCGCTTCAATGTCGATGCCGGAGTGGAAAGCGCCTTCTCCATTGATTGGATCCTCGCGCGCGCCGAAGCCCGACCCGACGCGGCCTTCCACCGGCCAGAGCGAGGGCGCGTCGGCCAGTTCCGTCCAGTCGCCGGCGAAGCTGGATGAGAGGCCGCTCTCCAGAGCGCGTGCTACCTGGCCCGACATGGCCTGGGTTCGCAGCGCATAAAACTGATCGATGGAGAGCTTTACCTGCTGCTGATCCACGTCGTCGGTCAGGGCCAGGCTGGAGGGCGTAGGTTCAGCCGCCGCGGTTGCGGCCGTCGTGGGCTTGGCCAACTTGCTCTGCTTCAGTCCGTAGAGCGCGGTCACTTCATTTGCCAAGGCTCCCAGCGAGGCGACCTGCACATTGCGGTCATGCGCGACCTGCGCCATCTGCTGGTAGTTCTTGCGCAGTGTCTCCCGGTCCTGGCGAACCTGGTTGAAGCTCTCGGTCTTGAGCAGCATGCGGGTATAGGAACCGGCCAAGCCCACGATGGTGAACGTTCCTACCAACGCGGCTGCCAAAAATCCATATACATACTTGAGGGGCAGGGAAATCTTGCGAATCTGTCCGTCGTCATCTCTAGCGACAAATAAAATGTAATAGCGTTTGCGCAGCATCTTCGCCCTTCATCTTTGCTGAATACAGAACCGCACTCCGCCATCTACAGACAAAAGCGCAAGGCAATTGGGCTCTTTGGCCCCTAAGAATTGAATACAGATCTAGAATCGCTCTTTTGGAACGATACTCCAGAATAACAAATCGATACAGCCAGGTCAATGAATTAAACGCAGGGACAATGTCCATCTTGTTGCATAATCGGTGCAAAACGGCATTTCATGAGGGTTAGCGAGCCAAAATCCAGCCGGTTTACCCTATTCTCATAGGATGCGGATAAAACAGACCCATTCCGGAACCAAGCGCGGAAAAGGCGAGCTAGCCCTGCTCGGCGAGATTCGAGAGCGGGCAGGGGCCTCCTCCCTGGGCGGACTGAGCCTCGGCATTGGCGACGACTGCGCCCTCCTGGCCCCGCGCCGTGGCGAGGAACTGGCCGTGACGACAGATTTGTCGATTGCCGGCCGCCACTTCCGCCTCGACTGGCACCAGCCGGAAGTTGTTGGCCACAGGGCTCTGGCGCGCGGCTTGAGCGACCTGGCGGCCATGGGAGCGCGTCCCGTAGCAGCCTTTCTTTCCCTGGGCTTGCCGCGCGAGCTGACCGTTGCGACGGCCCGCAATTCCGCCTGGGTTCAGCGATTCCTCGATGGCCTGCTGGCCCTGGCCGAGCTTCACAAGACGCCGCTGGCTGGCGGCGACCTGGCCGAATCTCCGGTAGCCGTGGCCGACATTGTCCTCGTCGGCGCCGTTCCCCGTGGCCGCGCGCTGCTTCGCTCCGGCGCAAAGCCGGGCGACCTGTTGTACGTTACCGGCGCTCTCGGCGGCGCCGCCGCCGGCCTTGCCTGCCTCGCGGAACTGGCCGAAGCTCAACCCGGCCGCCTCGGCCCTCCACGAATTCCCAAGAGGCTGGCCGCGCAACTCGCTCCGCACCTCTATCCCGAGCCGCGCATCGCTCAGGGCCTATGGCTCCAGCGCTCCGGCCCAGCCTCTGCCGCACTCGATGTGAGCGACGGCCTCTCCACGGATTTGGCGCATCTCTGCAAGGAGTCCAAGGTGGCCGCCGAGGTCGATGCGGCGCTGCTCCCTCTTGGTTTGGGAGCAAGCTTGACTCAGGCCCTCGACGGCGGCGAGGACTATGAATTGCTTTTCACCGCACCGGCCACGGCGCGCATGCCGCGCTCGATTGCGGGCGTCAAAATCACCAGAATCGGCCGCATCGTGAAAATGCGCGCAGGCCATCCCGCCATCACGCTGCTCACACAGCAAGGCCCGAAGCCGCTGGAACCGCATGGGTGGGAGCATTTTTCCTGAGATTGTTCAAGCGTGCGCGAAAAATGCTGCGGGAAGAGCTTCCAGGCGATTCAGCCAGTCGTTGAAGTGTGGGCATTCGCGGCGAATTGCGGGAAGGCCGATTTCCATTGCGGCAATCACGCCATACAAGGGCTTTTCATATCCAGGAAACATGCCCTCGATTCGTTTGGAGGGTGCGGTCTCGGGCGAATCGTTGATCTCCTCTGGAGTTCCGAAATCTTGACGGATTGCGCGCAACTGATTGGCAAGATCGCTTCTTCCGATTCCCTGAGCAAATCGATCCGGATCGCTGAAGAGCAGCGCCTCGAATTCGTGCATTACGACCAGTGGAACAAATCGCCTCGGATCGAACCGTGGCCCCATCTTACCGACAATATCCGCAAGCAATGCCGCTTCCACGTGTTCTGCCTTTGCGGTGGAAGTGTTCTTGCTTGGAGCTTCCGCCCGGCCCGGCCAATCCTGCGGCAACGCATAATAGTCCACCATCGTGGTGTTGACCGCCTCATGATCTGAATTCAAATGGCGTAAGATGTCCCATTTGGCGCCTTGCCAGGAGCGAATGCCTCCACGTTGCTGACGCGGATTGCCAAGTCTTCGGGCGCTCACTGAGTGATAACCAGAACGGATGAGATGCTGGGCAAGCACCTCGTTTACGAAGGTCTCTTCGGTCTGTCCTTCAACATGAACCAGTAGCCGCGGCATGACTACTCTTTCCCCGGTCTGCCGGCAAGTTCGCCTTTTTCCCATAGCTGGCCGAGACTGTATTCCTTCAGCCATTCGGCCAGAGGCTCTGGTTCCAGCCGCTTGATGGTCGTAGCCCCATCGACGCGGTCCGCCACCAGAACATCCTCCGGGTCAAATTGATCCAGAAGCAGTGAAGACTGCGTTGCGGCTATTACCTGCGTCTCTTTCGATGCTTGCTTGATAAGAGACGCTAATAACTCGATGGCAGAGGGATGTAATCCAAGTTCCGGCTCATCGACCAGAATCACAGACGGGCGTAACTCAACCGGTTGTAGAAATAGCGTTGTTAGCGCAATGAAGCGCAATGTTCCGTCAGAGAAGGATGAAGCGTCAAAATAATCGTCTGTGCCAACGTGCCGCCACTCCAGCTTTATCGTATTTGGATTCAATGCCAGCGGCTCTAGCTGGAAGTCATCAAAAAACGGCGCCACCTGCTGTATCGTCTTGCAAATTAAATCGTAAGACTTTTGATGCTTTTGTTTCAGAAGGTAAAGGAATGTCGCTAAATTTCTTCCATCAGTATGCAGGAATCTGTTGTCATCGACTTGGTTGGTGCGTTTCAGCGGAGAAGACTTGCTAGTGTCGTTGAACTGATAGCGCCTGAAGGAAGGCATTGGCGCTCCGACTGTGCCAGTATACCCACGACTTCCGGCGATTCTATCGTTTTCGAGATAGACATAGTGAGTGCGTAATGATTTGAAGGTGTTCGAAGAGAGTGAGACGCGAATATCCTGGGTTACCTTCGGCCCGTAATGCAATAAATGGCTGGCTCCCCCTTGCTCCACGGCATACGCATCCATGCGATGAGTGAGCGCATTATCCAAAAGAACGAATGCATCGAGAAAATTGGTTTTCCCGGAGCCATTCGCCCCGATCAAAACACTGATCGGTCGCAAGTTCAGATCTTTGATCGAGCGGATGCTCTTGAAGCCTTCTATCGTGATGGACTGGAACGTATCGGAGGCCATGGCGCTTCACCCTTGTTGAAGAACTCGGCGCACAGGTTCATCTGCCTGCATCGCTTCCGTTAGCATAGCGCGACACACCCCTTCGCGGGCTATCATCGTAAGGTGATGACAACAATACCTTCCCGCGTCCGCTTTGCCCCTTCGCCCACCGGGTTGCTCCATGTGGGCAACGCGCGCACTGCTCTCTACAACTGGCTCTTTGCCCGCCGCACGGGCGGCAAGTTTCTGCTTCGCATTGAAGACACCGACCTGGAACGCTCCGAGGCACGCTACGAAACCCAACTCATGGAAGACCTGCGCTGGCTGGGCCTGGACTGGGACGAAGGGCCGGGCCAGCCGGATGGCTCCGAAAAGGGCGAATTTGGCCCCTATCGCCAGTCGGAGCGGTTGGAAATCTACGCCCGGTACACCGAGCAACTGCTGGCCGAGGGCAAGGCCTATCGCTGCTTCTGCACGCCGGAGGAGCTGGAAGCCGAGCGCGAGCAGGCCGTGGCCGAACACCGCCCACAGAACTACTCCGGCCGCTGCCGCGCCTTGCAGCCGGCGGAGATTGAAGAGAATCTCGCGGCAGGCAAGCCCTTCGCGGTCCGGCTGAAGATCGGTGAAGAGCCGCTGCGCTTCCACGACATGGTTCGCGGCGAGGTCGAGTTTGCCGCCGAGTCGGTCAGTGATCCCATCCTTGTTCGTTCGGCTTCGGGTGGCGCAGGTGGCGTTTCGGCCGGGATTCCGGTCTACAACTACGTGGTCACGGTGGACGATGCGCTGATGGGCATCACCCACGTCATCCGCG
>Ga0255348_1000053_pt1 | contig 62134 bp, 38 predicted proteins | sample CBST25v5metaG_FD_189945 | JGI IMG/M metagenome (GOLD analysis project Ga0255348, IMG submission 189945) | Peat soil microbial communities from Stordalen Mire, Sweden - C.B.S.T-25.v5 | ecosystem: Environmental > Terrestrial > Soil > Wetlands > Peat | place: Sweden: Norrbotten County, Stordalen... | reverse complement strand
GCCTCGACAGACTCATGCTGCCGCGTATCGCCAACTAACAGCACACGGTCATTTGCATGGAGACGTTGAATAAATTCGTGCATCTGGCGCGTGGAAGCGAGCGAAGACTCATCGAGCACATACAATCTCTTTTCACCCGCGTCCGGCCTTGTGCCGTATGCAAGGTGCTGTTGGAGCGTAGATGTCTTGATTCCTGCCTCGGAGAGCTTCTGAGCTGCGCGTGAAGTCGGCGCGAAGCCTTCCACATGGTATCCGGCGCTCTTTGCACCCTCGCGGATTACAGATAACGTGGTTGTCTTGCCTGTTCCGGCAACTCCCTCCAAACCGACGATCTTCTCTCGTGCAAGAAAGATTTCATCGACGGCCCGAAGCTGTGAAGCATTCAACTCCGGGTGCCGGTCCTCTGTCCAGATGCGCACCTGCGGCGAAACCAGCATAAAATCGCCGTGATTACCTTGCTGCATTCCTGCAATGATCGCCTTTTCCATGCGGACCATCTCGGCAGTTGTGAATTGCGGAGCTGCGCGCCCTTCTCTGTGGCTAATGGCGCAAAATTCCCCACTCGTGGCACGCCGCGAAAACTCCTGGCGCGCTTCGCTGTATGTGAGTTGCCCCATGCCACGGTCCAGCATCGATTGCAGGATTGTCCGCTCGTCCTGAACCGCTGAATGCTCGAAGACGTGATTCCGCGCATATGTGCCAGACAGTTGCGCTGTCTTTTCTTGCCGTGGCTCGAACTGATAAGCGTGTTCCCGCGCCTGCGCAACTACACGGTCGGCCTGATTGCCAAACTGCACAGCCAACTCACGATGCCGCCGCAAGACCTCATCTTGCGATTGAATTTCCTTTTTGTCGCGCGTCCGATGTGCCGCAACTTGTGCCGCTCCAGCGCCTTCTCTGCCAATCTCCTGCAAATGCTCTTTGATCTGTTCGCGCCGTGGACTCGATGCGTCCAAGTATTCCTGCGTGTATCCCTTAATCTCTGGCTGGCCGTGCTTGCCGATTTCAATCTCATAACCGATCTTCTGTAACCTCATGGCAAGCTCAGAGCGATAAACGCTGGTGGCGTAGTGCTGTGACTGAAACAAACTGCGTTCTTGCAGGGCATGAGATTGGCCGTTCTCGCACACTGTCATGTTGAAGACCACAGCGTGCGTGTGAAGCTGTGGCGCTGCATAACCATCGACAGGCCGCGCCGTATCGTGCTCAAACGTCGCCGCAAGAAACTTGCTTGTATTCTCCGGCGCATGAATATTGCCGATGCGCGCCTGTGTGTAACGCTCCAATTCTCCAAGCGCCACGTGCACGCTCTCACGATGTGCATCCCGCACGCGAACATCACCGCCCACAAGCGCGGTAAGCGAAACGGACTTCGGCGCGGAGAAAGTTGCATCCCATCCTGCCCGATGTTCGACGCTCGTTACCTGCTTGCCGTATTCGTTCTCGTAGGTCCTCGCGGGCTGATGTTTGACGAGCTGCGCTCCGTTCTCAGGATGCTGGCCATCACTCAGGTTCGCGAAGTGCTCTGCATGAACAGCACCGTGGAGATTCCACTCTTCGGCAAGAGCACCACGCCATTCGCTGTATGCCTGTCGATCTTGGCTCCAGTAATTCTGCTGCTCGGAGGCGAACTCGCGCGCGTGGTAGGTCTGTGCCTGTTTTGCGGAAAGAGATTTCGAGATAGTCAGCATCGCGAATACCCCTATGCGGAAGTAGCAGAATTCCACAACTGCTGTGCTGCTTATAGTAACTCAGAACCGGTGAAAATAGTCGTGCAAGGAAAAATTATTTTCTGCGGACGTTGCTTCAATATCCGCGTATTTAGTGACGATTCGTATATATCAACATCGATTACACAAGGAATAGTCTAGCTATTAGTAATGAGAAAAGGATGCAATAGTCACTTGATAAGACCTGTGATTAGGCGCTCAATGCGAAGTAAGATAACGTGACTTATCCAGTTCCGAATAGCTCGCTATAAGCATCGCTGAAAACGTCAGCACAGCGTACCGAAAACGCTCCATTGAGAGAGCGGAATAGATAGGCTTGGAGAGGGTCGAAACGGGCGACACAGCGGCCTGGATTATGACCATATTGCGAGCGCTTTCGGACGAGCCATGCTCGACTGAAGCAGTGACGTATTCGTATCGATATAAGCGAAGCGAAAGGACTGCTTTGACTGCTCACGTTCTCGCATGAATCTCTGGTCTTACGCAGGATTATGGGCTCAGTCAATCCACTGCGATTCGTCCCAGTCTACCGGCCTCTTTCGCGCCGCGTTTCCGTTTCTTGCTCCGGGAAAGATTGACTGGCTCTGAGCGGGGTCCTTCAGCGCGGCTTGAGAGGGTGGTTCAGACGAGAGTTTTGTGCTGGGTTCTGCTGCCTGGACATTCACGGAACCTTGCGGTGATTCACGCGGCAAAAGAACTGGGATCGTGGCCGTATCGATGGTTGGTTCGCGGTGGCTTCGAGCAGTCCAATTGGCTAGCTTAGACCTGGCTTTTCCCAACCATTTCCCAATGACAATACGTTGACAAATTCCATGCCGAATCGGCGGCGAAACCCACCAGTTATCTGTGACGGAATTGCCTGCCATTACCTGCCGCCAAAGGCGCTGCCACTCCTGCCACAACTCCGCCCTCATTGTGAAGGCGATAAAGGCTGCAATCATCAGCGCCATGGTGCTGCCTTCAAGGAGCGGAAAGGCAATCAGATTCGAGTAGGGAACACCACCGTATATGTAGCTGCGCAAGAAGTCTTCCAGTTCGGCGGAATGGCCCCACTCATGAGCAGATCTCTCCAGCCCGCGCCAGCCGTTATCGAATGCGGAAGAAGAGAGGCGAATGGACAGGTTTCCAATCCATTCGGTGGTCACATCGGACGCTATTGCAGGCTGGCTTGCACGTCCGGGAGCGGCCTTCATCAGCCATCGGATTTCGGTCGTCGAACCTGTCTGTTTCGCAGTCTTGCTGCACTGCCGATATGCGGGCAAATAGTAGCTTTGAAGCGGCTCAATCTCCCATACAAACCAAGCTGCAAACGCCAGCACAAGCACACCAAGAAGCATGGCCAGGAGTGCCGCTGTCCGCCATGGAAACGAAGTGCTAATCCACCGCATTCTCACGGCGCTTTCTCCTGGGTTTCGGGTGCCATCTGGCAGCGTTTTCGGGCCAGCAATTCCTCAGCTTTCTGGTCCTTGATCGCGTCAGCATATGCGGAGATTTTGCGCAAAGTTTCGTCGCTCAATGGGCCTTTGGAAGCAACCGCGAATAGGTTGACAACCATGCTGCGCAACGCCAGCAATTCCGCCAGCAGGACGGTGTCAGTCTTCTCTTCTCCGGCGGTACGTGCCTGGGCGAGCGCCGCCTCGCGCAGCCACTCGGCCACCTTCTTTCCGGCGCTGGCTGCCGCAGATTCGATCTCAGCAAACTCAGCGTCGGTGAGCCGCGTCGCAATGGACTTGGTGCGGTTGCTCTCGCTTGTCGGCGCGGAAGGGGACGCTGCTGGAACGGATGCCTGCGGTTTGTCATCGGGGGAGGTCATCGGCGAATACCTCAGTAGAGGCATTGTAGCGCCGTTCCCGTGGTGGCGCTATTGGGGCAGAATACGATAACCCTTTACGAGAGAATGTGTTTACGCGCAGAGAGTATTGGAACCATTCGGCCTATTGCCGCGTTTACGGCTGTAAACGCAAAACGCTAACCGATTGAATATGCGCATGTTAACAAAAGCACTCAATTGGTATACTTACAGCAACCCCACTGGGGATGACGTGTCAACGTTCATCCGCTGCGCAAGCAGCGCACACAACGGCTCCAGACAACTTGCCCCCGCCCAGCTTCAAGGCAGCGAACCGTGGTTTAGATTTGCGCAAGACTGCTTGTCGCGGATTTACTATCATTTGGATGCAGGTTCTCCGGCCAGTTCACTGACCAGATGCCATTCCGCAATTGGCAGCTTGAAAGGGAAACCCCAAGAATGAAGCTCTTCACATTGCTTATGGCTGTCACGCTCTGCGCACTCACTGGCTTGGCGCAAGAAACTCTGACCGAACCAGAGTTCGCCGATGTGTTCTTTCGGCTTGATTTTGGCAAGCTGATCTCCCTGGAACGCCAAACAGCAACCATTCAAGGGAAAGCCAGCGGATTTATTGTCATGAATATGAAGGCTTCTATGGAGATTCCCGGCACTCAATCTCCTGTAAGGTTTCACTCCGATCAGCCACTTAATTTTGTAGTACGGTCCATGCTGGCCCCGCTGTCTGTGGACCCGAGCACGTTTTATTTTCTCCGCAAGCTGAACAGCAAAAAGAAAACTCGTGAGCTTGTCGCCATGGTTGGGCACGCTTCGCCGGGTTCTGCAACCATGAATAACGATCCCGCCCGAGGTGCCCTACCTGTAACATTTGCTCGATATGGAGCCTCATCTCTTAAGATAACGACTGGGCCTTTACCGCCCGGCGAATACGCTCTCAGTGGGCCTTATGCTCAGACCTTTTTCTGTTTCGGCGTGGATTGATGGAGGAAAGCTGCAATGATGTTCTGGAAATGGACTCGTCTGTTTTTTGTGGTGCTGCTTCTGTCGAGTTGTAGCCTCGCATTTGCTGTGAAAAGCCTTAAACTCGACATCCCGAAAGATCAAGCCATTGTGATAGAGGTCCCGCCGGACCAGTGGGCAGCGAAGGAAACCTCTTGGACCGAGGGCATTCCAATTTCTGTTCTTCGAGCAGATGAAGATTTCATCAAAAGCAGACACTGGGAGAATGGGAGTCTTCCGCTCCTCGCCGACTTTCACATAGAAAAGGCGCAGGATTGCGGCAGCGGCGTCATGAGTGGCCGAATCGTAGGGTGTCCTTCCAACTGGAAGCAGATTGAGTTGCGGAGCGCCAAAGCTTGGCTGAAAATTCAGTTTCCGCCTGAGGTGTCCGATGTCGAGGCTGCTCTGAAGGAACTTGCTTTCATTGGTTCAGTGACTCAGTTTGAGGCGACAAATTATCTGCACGACAAGGTGTTCCTTCCTAACCAAGCGAGGCTTTTCGCTTCGCTGCCGCAGCTCGGCGAGGAAGACCGCTACGGATTCTTCAAGATGGGCGTCATTCAAGGATTCGATATGTCCTCGGCATCCTTCAAGGGCTTCGGCTATGTACAGGTGGGCATACCGGCATCGACGACATTTAACACGCTAAGAGTCTCACAGGACCAACGCGTTTCGGAAGTGATAAGAGAAGTGATTCTCCCAGAAGCGAAAGCGCTTTTGCCTTACGCTGATGGCAAGCCTGTAGGCGGATTGGCTTTTCATCTTTCCATTCCGGCCTATAATTTTGTCACTGGCGGCGAGGCGAAGTTCGATGACCTTCTTGTCTATCTGACAACCGATGAACTCAAGAAGTTTTCGACCAGCGATATTACTTCTCAGAAGCTCATAGATGACTCTTTCGTGCTCTTGAACCATGACAGAATTGAAGCAAAGCTGTAAGGGGATGAACCAATGCCAACGAAGATCAAGGCTTGGGAAGTTGCGGATAGCAAACTAATAGCTCTTCAAGATCAAACGGTTTCGTTTACAGAGGCCGAACTTGAGAAGTGGCTTTTTGAAAGCGGCGATGTGTTCGGAGAGGGTTTGCTTGTGCTTTGCAGGCAGTTGAGAATGCCTGATGGCGGCAGACTGGACATGCTATGCATGGATGTTACCGGCAGACTCGTAATTCTCGAACTGAAACGAGAACTTGGTACGCGGGAAGCGCTTGCCCAGGTACTCGATTATGGGAGCTGGATTGATGCCGCTTCGGCGGATGACATTCGCGCGCGCGCAGAAGAGACGTTGGACGATCTCGGCGCGGCTTTTGAACAGAAGTTTGACGCTCCGTTACCTGAGGACTGGAGTTGCGAGCGACCGCGCCTGGTTCTAGTCGCAGTAGGCATTGATGAGGCAGCTGAGCGCATGATTGGATTCCTGGCCAAGAAATACAAGGTTGATGTGAGCGCAGTCATGTTTAGCCATGCCCGGACGACCGACGGGCGGCAATTTCTTTTCCGTTCAGTCGTTGCCGCTCCAGCGCCGCCACTGCCACCGCCAACCAAGAAGCTGAAGCCTGAGGATTTGCTCGCGGTCGCGGATAGGCGGAAAACTGCCGCACTCGTCCAGATCTGCCGGCAGATGTCCCCAACGTGGTGGGAAGAGTGCGCCGACACCAGCGGCGGGTCATTTCGTTACTGGGCAGCACTTCAGGACGGCGGATTTCGCATGGTTTTCGGTGTTAATGCTTCGGGTGGACTTGCCAATCCAGAACCGGGCGATCTTGATGTATGGATCAGGACAGCGAAGCTGGCACAGGTCACAGGCAATTCAGAAGAGGCGATCAAAGAAATGTTGACTAAAATCCCCTCAGCTCCCCCATTTTCGACTGGAATGATGAGTTTTGTGATCCGACTGAAGACGCCTTCCGAAGCGGAAGCTCTCGTAAAGGAACTCAAGGAGGTTGCTGCTAGCCGGTCGAAATCCGATGGGGTACCATTCAAAACCTAGGTTCAAGGAGAATCCTGAGGGACGCACGAATGCCCGAACTATCAGCGGCGGTACCAAGTTTGATAACTGCTCTTCAGTAACTGAGGGGGCAACTCACTAAACTGGAACAATCGTGCGCTAAAGCAGGGATTCTAAGGCCCAACGTTATGGCTAGAGGCCCAAGCCAATATCGAAGCTCTGCTCCTGCTTCGGCGCAATCTCCCGCTACGGCGTGACGGCCTGCTCTTGCTTCTGTTCAGGCTTATTCTCCGGCACATGGGCGCTGCTACGCGGGCCTATGGTCTGCCTCATCTCTATCCGAAGAGCATCGCCATGTGCGCCTGTACCCAAGTCCACATGGCTGGCTGGGTTGTCGCCGTTGCAATCACACTAGCGATGGCGCTCTCCGTGATGTTTCTGAGCACTCGTCCAGCCTGTTTGACGATTACCGGGTCCGGTTCGTCGGAGAGTTGCGCATGAAGGGTTGCCACCTGGGCTTTCGCTTTTTGCTGCTGCCGAGCGTCAAGCTGAAGTTCGTCCAGGTGCGCGGCTAAATCATTGACAAGCTTGGTAAGGTCCGAACGATCCTGCTCGCTATATGTGGTTGTGTGGGCCTGTACTGAATGTGCACCAGCTTGCTGGATTGGAGAGTTGGTTGCCGTGCCGACGTGCACCGTGTTGTTGTTTACGGTGATACTGCCGCCCGCGCTGATGCTTCCGCCAGCCCTGATGTAGCTGACCGCCGGAAACTTCGGGGTGGAGTCGTCCGGCTGACGTTGTGCATTTTCGATAGCATCCACACCCGCCCCGTTGATTCGCGCAGTGTACGGAATGTTGAAGGTATCGATGAGGCCCTTGTCCTTGAGATAACGCCACGCTGTCTGGGAATCTTCTTCGGTCAAGCCGATAGATGGGACTAACTCGGCTACAAAGACAGGCTGGGTCTGGCCGCGCGTCTGATCGTAGATGCTCTTCAGCAAGCGCAATGCCTTACCTTGGCTGCTAGTTTCGGCTTTAGATTCGTCTGCCATTGTTCTAGTGTAGTGCGCTTGCTTGGGCGGCGGGTCGGTTGAGAAGCTACGGCGACAAGCGGCGCTACAAGCTTCTCGTAAAGGCCAAACAGATGCTCTGCGCGGTCTCGATCACCCCTCCAAAACAGGTCGATGAATCCGCGTTCATTGCCCAGCTTCTTGACAGGCTCCTCGAAACTGGCGACGCGGCGGCGTGTGACACCGAAAACCGCGAACAATTCGTCATAGAAGGTCAGGCTTTCGCCTTTCTCGTAATGGGCATTCTTCCATTCGTCGGCGAAACGTGCCGCTCGTGCTCTGATCAAGGCCGGGCCGCAGCCCGCCGCACTTGCGGTCACAGAGCCTTGACGCGGATCGCGCCTAAGCTGTCTGTGGTGGAGCGGATCGCGTCTGCTTCCGAATAGCCGTTCAGAGGAGCTGACATTCCCCGGATATTGGAAGATGTGCCGAGGCACGAGGGCCGGTGTCAAGGCTCTACGACCGCGAAGCGGCGCGCTTCAGCGCGGCCTTGACTCCGGTCCGGCCTCGGCTATGCTCTGTCTATCCGGAGAATGTCATTTGTTGCCCTATCTGGCTGAACAGCTAAGCTGACGGGAAAGAGGCTGCCCGTCAGTTCTCCATCTCTGTGCGCTCCCTCGATTACCTGATTGCTGGGAAGCTACTGGAGACGCGGCGTATTGGCCGAAAAGTTCTGGTCACTCGGGCCTCACTGGTTCGGTTTGCGTCCGGGAACCACTACGAGATAACGAGTCGCTCCGATGCTGAGGCCGTGGCTTCCGGCGAAAGATGCGCGTAGCGGGCAGCCATCGTAATGGTTTTGTGGCCAGCTAAGACTTGAATTTCTTTGGTACTCACTCCGGCTATCGCAAGCCAAGAGCAAAACGTATGCCGGTTATTGTGCCACGTGTAATCGGTGATTTTCGCTTCTCGGAGCGCCGGTCCAAACCACCAGCGACAATCTGACTGGGGGCCGGGACGCGGGAAGACGGGTTCTCCAGCCTCATGGGATACGGCTTCCCTTTGTTGCTGAAGCGCCGCCAGCGCCACGGCATTCAATGGGACGTTCCGGGCTGACCCGTTCTTGGTTTGCGTCAGCCGGATTATCTTCCGCTTGAGGTCCACTTGTCCCCACTCCAGCGAGAATTGCTCTCCCCATCGCATCCCGGTGTACACGCTCACCATAAAAGCGGGCGCTTGTGCTGGATTGTCGCGCTGGATAATGCCCAGCAACTTCCCATATTCAGTTCGGCTTAGGAACCGCATCCGGGCATTGTTCTCGGTTCGCAATCGCACGAGACGCGCCGGATTACTCTCTACTTTCCCGTTTTCCATGCCAAGCCTGTATGCAAGGGACATGAACGCGCGATAGCGGTTTGCTGTTGCCGGTGTCTTGCAGTGTTTGGAGAGCCACTCGTTAATCTCTTGCGGCGTGATTGAAGACGCGGCCCGCTCTCCGAACGGCTCTCGCAGTATGGAGTCTTTTGTCTTGTAGTGCGCGATTGACTTGAGGTGAGACTCGGCGTGTTCAACGGCCATCGTTGACAGATGACCAAACGTGACTACCTTGCCCGGCACGAGTTCAGGCAGTTTGACTTTCCGCCGCGCGTCGGCCTTGCGCTTCTGGTAGAGGGCTAAGGCGTCACTCTTCCGCCCGGCTTTTTCCCTGTGCCGCTTCCCTTCGGCGTAGTAGTGAATCCAGTAGATCCCGGACCCGGCGGGATGCTCATAAACGCCCCTTACGGCCTTGGCTTTCATCTCTCCCCCTATAGGCCGGGATTGTAGCACAGCCACCGGGAGAATAACAGCCATCAAAACAGCCATCTTCAGAAGTACAGCCACCGGCGAATTCTTCTTTATTGTCCAATAAATTTATGATTCTATTTGGTTTATTTGGTGGGCCTGCAGGGATTCGAACCCCGAACCAAGGGATTATGAGTCCCCTGCTCTGACCATTGAGCTACAGGCCCGTCTGTTCAGCATCGAGTTGAAAAAAAGTCTGTGGACGAGCTTCGGCTTGTTTCGGATGACGGCAAGCAACAATCATCTATCCCAGTGTGACACAGCAGCTTGGCAATCGTCACCTAACGCGAGAAGTGGCGAGCAGGAGGGCAGATCTGCGGAAAACCACACCCTGAAGACAAGCATTGATATACTTACAGAGTGACTACAACTGTTCCCGATTCGACCTCGAAAGGTCAAAGCTCCGAGATTGCCCCCGGTCAAAAGAAGGTGTTGCTGCTCAAGCCTCGCGGCTTTTGTGCCGGAGTGGTGCGCGCAATCGACGTTGTCAAGATCGCACTCGACACCTTTGGCGCGCCCATCTACGTTCGCCGGGAAATTGTGCATAACAGCTATGTCGTGAATGAGTTGGCGGAAAAAGGAGCTATTTTTGTCCATGAAATCGACGATGTGCCCGTAGGGCAGCGCGTCATTTATTCGGCTCACGGGGTTTCGCCCGCAGTGCGTGAGATCAGCCAGCAGCGTCATCTGAAGGTCATCGACGCCACCTGCCCGTTGGTCACCAAGGTCCACACCGAGGCAGTCAAGTTTGCCAAGCAGGGCTACTCGCTGGTGCTGATCGGCCATCGCGACCACGATGAGATCGAAGGCACGCTGGGCGAGGCTCCGGAGGTGACGCACGTTGTTTCAAACGTTGCCGAAGCGACCGCGCTTGAGGTGCCCGATGCCAATCATGTGGCGTACCTGACTCAGACCACACTCAGTCTGGCTGAAGCGCATGACATTATTCAGGCTCTTACGACGAAGTTCCCAAAGATTGTTGGGCCTCACTCGCAGGACATTTGCTATGCTACCGAGAATCGCCAGGTCGCGGTTCGCAACGTGGCGCACAATGCGGGCCTGGTGCTGGTGGTGGGCTCAACCAATAGCTCCAACTCCAATCGGCTGGTCGAGGTTTCGCGCAATCTTGGAACCATTGGCTATCTGATTGATAATTATGAGGCTATTGACCAGGATTGGCTTGAGGGCGTGAACACGGTCGCGGTTACGGCCGGCGCATCGGCTCCGGAGGTGCTGGTGGCGGGCGTGGTCAACTACCTGCGACAAAACGGCTTCAACAACGTCGAAGAAGTAGAAGTTATGCCGGAAAATGTGCGTTTTGGGCTTCCGCCAGAAATTGTGCAGGCCATCCAGCGTGCTGGTGGAGCGAGAACCGTGCCGGTCAAGTGAGCTGCGCTCGGATTTTGCGAGGAAAAATCGGAGATACGGAATCCGTAAGAAAGCCACGCGGCCTTTTCGTTGTTTGGTTTAAAGTAGCAAAATGAGAAGGATAGGTAAGGTTGCAGGTTGCGTGCAGCCTGCTGTCCCAGAGAAATACTGAGGCGATTTGAATCCCATGAAGATTCAGCAAGAAAAAGTGCAAGCCGCAGTGCCCCGCTTCGGGCGGCTGGATGCGGACTTGGAAGATGTGAAGTCGGCCGTAGTGAATTCACGGGAGTATTTGCTCTCCCAACAGCATCCCGACGGCTACTGGTGCGGCGAACTCGAAGCCGACTCGATGCTCGAGGCCGAGTACATCATGCTGCATACGCTGCTGGAAAGCGGCGATACGGGCAGGATGACACGCGCCTTCACCGAGATGATGCGCTACCAGAACGAAGACGGAAGCTGGAGCATCTATCCCGGCGGGCCGGGTAATATTTCGCTGTGTGTGCTCTGCTACTCGGCGGCCAAGATTATGGGCCTGCCGGCGGAGGATCCGCGCATGGCCAAGTGCCGCGAATGGGTTCTGGCGCATGGCGGCGTAGTGGAGTGCAACACCTTTACCAAAATGTATCTCTGCTCACTGGGCGAGTATGACTATGACGCGGTGCCGGCCGTTCCCCCGGAGATCGTGCTCTTTCCGAAGTGGTTCTACTTTAATCTCTATGAAATTTCCTCGTGGTCGCGGGGAATTCTGGTGCCGTTGGCGGTCTTGTTTGCCAAGAAGCCTTTGAAGAGAATCCCGCAGGAGCAGGGAATTGACGAATTGTTTGTGGGCGGACGCGTCAACGCCAAAATGCGCCTGCACCTGGACCACAAGACCATCCTTTCCTGGCACAATTTCTTCGTCATTCTGGACCGGTTTTTGCACGTGATTGAAGCCGTCCATATTCGCCCGTTACGTAAGCTGGCTCTCAAGAGGGCGGAGCAGTGGATCCTGGAGCGGCTGGAAATGTCCGATGGCTTGGGCGCCATCTATCCCGCCATGCTGAACGCGATTATTGCGCTGCGCTGCCTGGGGTACTCCGAGGACGATCCGCAGGTGATTCGCGCCCGCGACGAGTTCGAGAAGCTTGGTATCGAGGCGCCGGCCGATGAAGTCATGCCCGAGCCGACTTTTCGCATGACGCCATGCGTTTCGCCGGTATGGGACACGGCGCAGGCGATTTGCGCTCTGGGCGAGGCCGGTGTGCCGCGCGACGATCCGCGCATGCTCAAGGCCGCGGATTGGATGCTGTCAAAGGAAGTTCGCCACAAGGGCGACTGGGCCGTGAAGGTTCCCAACACCGAGCCGGGCGGCTGGTACTTCGAATTCAACAACGAATTCTATCCCGACACCGACGATACAGCGGAAGTGTTGATGGCTTTGGACAAGGTGGACAATCCTCGCGAGAGTTATCAGCATCAGGTGGCCGAGCGCGCCATCGCGTGGGAGTTTGCCATGCAGTGCAAGGCTGGCGGCTGGGGCAGCTTCGATAAAGACAATACGAAGATGATCTTCCAGTACATCCCCTTCGCCGATCACAACGCGATGCTGGATCCGCCGACGGTCGATATTACTGGGCGCATTCTGGAGATGCTGGCCAGCTACGGCTACACGCGCGAGGACAAGCGCGTGGAGAAGGCTATCAAATTCATTTTGGATAATCAGGAGCCGGATGGAAGCTGGTTTGGCCGCTGGGGCGTGAACTATATCTATGGCACTTTCCTGGCGTTGCGCGGACTGGACGCGATTGGCGTCGATCATCTCGAACCGCAGATTCAGCAGGGCGCGGAGTGGCTCCGCATGGTGCAGAATCCCGATGGCGGGTGGGGTGAAAGCTGCGCCAGCTACGACGATCCCGATCTGCGCGGCGAGGGCGTCAGCACGCCTTCTCAGACAGCCTGGGCGCTGCTGGGCCTGCTGGCCGCCGGCGATGACCGCTCCGACTCGATTGCCAAGGGCGTCCGCTGGCTGCTGACGCGACAGAGGACGGATGGAAGCTGGGATGAGTCGATGGGAGAAGGAAGAACCCGCCAGAGTATCATTACTGGAACAGGCTTCCCCAGAGTCTTTTACTTGACCTATCCCTTGTATCGCCAATATTTTCCGCTGCTGGCTCTGACGACTTATCAGCGGACCATGGAACGCGCCTCATAAAAGGCGCCGGAGGTCTTTTTTAGAATGGCTATTCCTATCTCTCAGATGTGGACGGTTTCCACCTATCTGCTGAAGAAGAAGCTGACTGGCAAAAAGCGTTTTTCGCTGACGTTGATGCTGGAGCCGCTCTTCCGTTGCAGCCTGGCCTGCGCTGGTTGCGGCAAGGTGCAGTATCCGCCCCACATCCTCAAGCGGCAGCTTACGCCGGAAGAATGTTTTGCTGCCGTGGACGAATGCGGCGCGCCGATGGTCGCGATTCCTGGCGGCGAGCCGCTGCTGCATCCGCAGATCGTGGAGATCGTCAATGGCCTGATTGCGCGCAAAAAGTATATTTACCTTTGCACCAACGCTCTGGAACTCAAGCATCGCCTGCCGGAATTCACGCCGTCGAAGTACCTGACCTTTTCAGTGCATCTGGACGGAAAGCGCGAGCAGCATGACTTTGGTGTTTGCCGCGAAGGCGCGTTCGACATCGCCGTCGAGGGCATCAAGGAGGCCGTCCGGCGCGGCTTCCGCGTCACGACCAACGCGACTTTTTTTGACGGCACTGATCCTAAACTCGTCCGAAGCTTCTTTGACGACGTGATGAAGATGGGCGTCGAGGGCATCATTCTTTCGCCCGGCTACAGCTACGAGACGGCTCCCGACCAGAATCGCTTCATGGGCCGCGCCCGCGTGCACCGGCTCTTCCGCGCCATTCTGTCCAATCGCAAGCCGGCATGGAAGTTCAATATGTCGCCGCTGTTTATGGAATTCCTGATGGGCGGTCGCGACTATGAATGTTCTCCGTGGGGAATGCCAACCTATAACATCTTCGGCTGGCAGCGGCCTTGTTACCTGCTTCAGGAAGGCTATGCCGAAAGCTTCAATGAATTGCTGGAAACCACGGACTGGAAAAACTACGGCGCGGCCAGCGGCAATCCGAAATGCGCCAACTGCATGGTCAGTTGCGGCTATGAAACCACGGCCAACATCGACGGTTTCGGCACGTTGAAGGGCTTCTGGGGCATGGTGCGGGGAACTTTCAGCAAGTACAACAATCCGGATGCGATGAAATCCTTTGAAGAACCCGCAACGAGCGGGCAGACGCCGCTGACGCAGATTGAGAAGACCGGCAGCAGCGCAGACGAGGCCAAACGATGAGCGTTGAAGTGACGAAATACACGCGGGAGCAGGTTGAATCGCTGGAAGTGGCCCCGGCCGCGAACCACGAAAAGCTGGAAGGCTGGATACCCACGCTGGCCAGCGACGATGACCTGCGGGACGCTCTGGAAAAAGCCGTTGACTATCGCGGCGACGTCGCCCTCACGCTCAAATCCGGCGAGCGCATCGAGGCTTACATCTTCGATCGCCATACCGGCGCCACGCTGGCCGATTCCACGGTGCAGTACTTTAGCCCGAATGCACCGGAAAAGCGCAAGGTGAGTTACGCGGAGATTGCCGCCATCGAGTTCAGCGGCAAGGATTACGCCGCCGGCAAGCACTGGGAAGATTGGGTCAAGCACTACAACGAGCGCAAGGCCGCCGGCGAGACAAACATCGCGCTGGCGCCGGAGGCGATCGAGTAGCGGAAGAGAGATCAGTCGCTCGCTACCTTGCTAACTTGTTGCTTTTGACAATCGTGAAAGAGCGAAGACCTTTATGGAAGACGGCATCGAGAAGGATGAGCTTTCGGAAGAATTGCCTCAGAAAGCTGAAACAGTCGCGGAGGAGAATGTGTCGGATTTGATGCCAGAGGTAGAACATGCCCACGCCCCTCATGGCCACGGAAGCGGCATTCGTTGGCTGGACATGATTGTCACCGTCAGCATCGTTTTCATCTCTCTGTTGTCGCTTGCTGTCTCCATCGAGCATGGCAAGAGCATGGAGAAGATGGTGGATCAGAACCAGAAGCTGGTTGTGGCCAGTACCTTGCCCATACTTTCGATTGTCGGGCGCGAGTTCGATGACTCCGCTAAACCGATGGTTCAAGTGACGATCAGCAACAGCGGCGTCGGACCGGCCATTATCGACCGCTTCGAGATACGCTACAAAGGCGTCGCTTATACCGACGAGATGGCTCTGTTGCGCGCTTGCTGTGACGCCGCCCTGCTCAAATCGCAGAAGAGCGTACACCCGCAGATCTTCTACTCCACTATCTCCGGTCTTGTTCTGCCAGCCCGCCAGGATTTCTATCCGATCACCATCAAGCCGGATAAAGACGGACTCGACCTATACAGAGCTTTCGACCGTGCACGAAATTCAGACGACCTCACTTATCGCGCCTGTTACTGTTCGGTTTTGGATGAATGTTGGGAGACTGACTTCAGCCATAAGCGTCCCCAGCCGGTGAGCAAATGCCAGGTCTCGCCGAACGAGAAGCTCTGGTAGAGCAGGATGGGATCGGATGCGCGATGATCGCCATTTGAAGGATCTTGTCGGCGTGGGACCGGCGATCCTCACAGACCTGAGGATTCTGGGAATTCATTCGGTCGACGAGCTGGCCCTGCAGGACGGTAAAGAGCTTTATGACAGGCTCTGCCAACGAACCGGAAAGGTGCACGACCTCTGCGTTCTCGATGTTTTTCGCTGTGCCGTCGCTCAGGCGCGCGATTCGGAGCTCCCCCTTGAGCAGAGGAAGTGGTGGTACTGGAGCCGGTTGCGCAAAGGCCAGCCATCCATCGTAAACTGATTGCTGACCATGAAAGTATTTCTTACAGGCGCGACGGGTTTTGTAGGTCATCATGTGGCGCAGGCGCTGGCCGCTGAAGGCGCCAAGCTGCGGATGCTTGTCCGCAAAACCAGCAATCTGGATCATCTGGAAGGCGTCGAGGGCGAAACCCATGTGGGTGATCTAGCCAAGCCCGAGTCGCTTCGCTCGGCGCTCAAGGGCTGCGACGCCGTGGTGCACGTGGCCGCTGACTACCGATTCTGGATTCGCGACGCCGATGCCATGTACCGCGTCAATGTGGACGGCACGCGCGACCTGTTGCGGCTGGCTCGCGAGGCGGAAGTGCCGCGCTTTGTCTACACCTCCAGCGTCGCCACCATGCACTTCCGCCGCGACGGCCTCATCGTCAACGAGGACACGCCGGTTTCGCTGGCCGACATGGTGGGCCACTACAAGCGCTCCAAGTTCCTGGCCGAGCAGCAGGCGATTGCTGCCGCCGAGGACGGGCAGCGGGTCATTATTCTGAACCCCACCACGCCCATTGGCGCCTGCGATTTCAGGCCCACGCCCACCGGCCAGATCTTTGTGGACTTCCTCAACGGCCGTTTTCCCGCCTACATGGACACGGGGCTGAATCTGGTCGATGTGGCCGAGGTGGCCCGCGCCCACGTGGCCGCGTTGACCAAGGGGCAGTCCGGCCATCGCTACATTCTGGGCGGTGAAAACCTCACTCTCAAGCAGATTCTCGACAAGATGGCCGCCATCACCGGCCTGCCCTCGCCCACGATGAAGATTCCTTTCTTTGTCGCTGCCACCTACGCGTTTTTTGAGGAGTGGATCACGGGCCGCATCCGCGGACGCGAGCCGCGCACGACGCTGCAAGAGGTTCGCCTGGGGCTGAAGAAAATGTATGCCTCCAGCGCCCACGCGCAGCAGGAGTTGGGCTTCCGCATTCTGCCCGTTTATCCCGCCATGCGCGCCGCCATCGACTGGTTCCAGGCCAACGGCTATGCCTCCAAGGGCAAAGCATGAGCCGGGTTGCCATCATTGCCGCCCTGCCGGGTGAGCTGAGGCTGCTGGTGCGCGGCTGGCAGCATGAATCCGTCCATGACGTCGATCTCTGGCGCTGGCCCTGCGAGGACGGCGAATGGATTGCCGCTTGCGCCGGAGCTGGCGTTGATGCGGCCACGCGGGCTTTTGCCGAAGTGGAGAGCTGCGGGGCCGTCGATGTGGCGATTTCCATCGGCTGGGCGGGAGGCCTGCGCGAGGATCTGACCAGCGGCCAGGCCTACAATGTTTCCGGCGTGATTGACGCCCGCACCGGGGAGCGGTTTGAGACAGCCACCGGGACGGAGACGAGTTCGCAGGAGATTTTGCTAGTAACCAGCCCGAAGGCCGCGGACTTCAAGGAAAAGCAGCGGCTGGCAGCTACCTATCAGGCGGCCCTTGTGGATATGGAGGCCGCCGGAGTTGCGCGGCTGGCTCAGGCGCGCGGCATCCCGTTTTATTGCATCAAGGGAATCAGCGATGGCTACAGCGATCAACTGCCTGATTTCAATTGTTTTATCTCGAAAAGCGGGCGGCTTCAGTTGGGCCGCATCGTGGTTTTTTCGCTTTTGAGCCCATGGCACTGGCGGGCATTGATGCGGATGGGCGAAAATAGTAACAAGGCGGCGCACGCACTTGCGGAGTCGCTGCTCGATCTGTTGAATAAGCAAGGTCAGATTAGAAAGCGCAATGACGATACAAACCATTGATAGTACTGAATCCCGAAACAAGACAAGAATTCCCGCCACGATGCAGGCTGTCGTCTATCGCGGCATCAACGATTTGCGGTTGGAGACCGTGCCTGTGCCCCAGATCGGCCCCGGCGAGTTGCTGGTCAAGATTGCCGCCTGTGGCATCTGCGGCACCGATCTCAAAAAAATTCGCATGGGCTCGCATTCGGCGCCGCGCATCTTTGGCCATGAGATGTCCGGAACCATCGTCCAGGTCGGCGAAGGCGTGAGTAAATTCCGCCTTGGCGAGCGGGTGATGGTCTTCCACCACGTCCCCTGCGGCCAGTGCTACTACTGCCGCAAACAGACACCAGCGCAGTGCGAACAGTACAAAAAGGTAGGCGCAACGGCGGGCTTTACGCCCTCTGGCGGTGGCTTTTCCCAGTACATCCGGGTGATGGACTGGATTGTCGCGCAGGGCGGCGTGGTACGGATTCCCGATGACATTCCTTTCGAGCAGGCGGCTTTCATGGAGCCGGTCAACACCTGCCTGAAGGGCGTGAAGCATCTCAACCTGGCCGCGGACGAGACCGTGCTGGTGATCGGCCAGGGCCCCATCGGCCTGATGCTGGCAGCGCTCTCGCTGCGCACAGGGGCGCGCGTGCTTACCTCGGATTTGTATCCCGAGCGCCACGCCATTGCCGCGAAGTTTGGGCTGCATGAGCCGATCGATGCCGGCACGGAGGATGTGGTCGAAAGGGCCTTCGCGGCCACTGACGGCCGAGGCGCGGATGCCGTGATTCTGGCCGTGGGCGCCAACGCGCTGATTCAGACCGCGATGGATGCGGTGCGGCCCGGCGGCAAAGTGATGCTGTTTGCCCAGACGCAGCACGGGCAGGCTACCTTCGATCCCGGCCAGGTGTGCATGGACGAGAAGAGCCTGATCGGCTCGTACTCGGCTTCGGCCGACATCCTGAAGGAAGTGACCGATCTGGTCTTTGGCGGTTATCGCAACGGCTTCGATTTGACGCAATTGATCTCGCACCGCTTTCCGCTGGAGCGCGCGGTCGAGGCGGTTGAAGTGGCCTCTCATCCCAAGGCGGACTCGATGAAGATTATGATTGAGCCTGGACTTGGAGCGCAAACAGAGTAGGAGGGAACCGATGGCAACAACGATGCAAGCTGCGGTTCTCCACGGCCGCGAAGATATTCGCATTGAAGAGGTGCCGATTCCCAAGGCCGGGTCTGGTGAACTGATCGTTCGCGTGGGCGCGGCGCTGACCTGCGGCACCGACCTAAAGGTTTTTCGTCGGGGCTACCATGCGCGCATGATTGTGCCGCCGGCGCTTTTTGGCCACGAGTTGGCCGGAACCGTTGTCGAGGCGGGCGAGGGCGTTGAGAGCTTTGCGCCCGGAGACCGCGTGGTGGCGCTGAATTCCGCGCCGTGTGGCGAGTGCTATTTCTGTGCTCACGGCCAGGAGAACCTTTGCGACGATCTGCTCTTCAACAATGGAGCCTATGCCGAGTTCATCCGTATTCCGGCGCGTATTGTCGCCAAGAATACGTTGCATCTTCCCGACCACGTTTCGCTGGAGCACGCTGCTCTGACCGAGCCGCTGGCCTGCGCCGTGCATGGCTTTGAGGACTCGCGCCCGCATCCCGGCGACACGGTAGCGGTCATCGGCGGAGGGCCTCTGGGCCTGATGATTCTGCATGTGGCCGCCCTGTATGGCTGCCATGTGATCGCCGTCGTCAAGCACGACGGCCAGATGGAGGCGGCGCGCCGGTTGGGCGCGGCCCAGGTGGTGCAGTCCGACAGCATTCGCAAGGCAATTCGCGAAACCCGCGGGCTGACGGAGAAGAGCCGCGGCGTGGACATTGCCATTGAGGCGGTCGGCGTGCCTGAGTCCTGGGAAGAAGCTGTCGAGATGGTGCGCAAGGGCGGCACAGTCAACTTCTTTGGCGGATGCGCTTTGGGCACGCACGTCACTCTCGACACCAATCGCATTCACTATTCCGACATCACGCTGCATGCCACCTTCCACCACACGCCGGCGATCTGCCGCAAGGCGCTTGAACTGATCGCCAGCGGTCGCTTCCAGGCAGATGCCTTTATTACCGGCCACGCGCATCTGAACGAACTCAACCAGGTCTTTGAGAAGCTGATGAAGCGTGGCAGCGAGATCAAGACGGCAATTCTTCCCTGAGACGGAGCCATGACGACGGAAGTTCAACAACCAGACAACGCATCGCGCGACGAAGAAGAACTCTCTCAGGACGAGTTGCTCGCCCGAGGCTGGGCCGCGCTTCCTGATGACTATCGTATCCCGGAGGTTGCGCCTTCGCTCGACGAAGCGCGCGCCTGGTGCAAGCATCTGGCCGAATCGCATTACGAGAATTTTCATGTGACTTCGTGGTTTTTGCCCAAGGATTTGCGTCCGCATTTCCACGCCATCTACGCCTACTGCCGCGTTTCCGACGATCTGGGCGACGAGGTGGGCTCTCCGGCGCAGGGCCGGGCTTTGCTTGACCTGTGGGGGCGCGAATTGGACGCCTGCTACGAAGGCCGCACGCGCCATCCGGTCTTTGTCGCGCTGGCCGAGACCATCAAGGAATGCTCCATTCCCAAGGAGCCGTTTGCCAATCTGCTGATTGCCTTTCGACAGGATCAGGCCGTTACACGCTATGCGACCATCGAGGACGTTCTGGGCTACTGCCACTATTCGGCCAATCCCGTCGGCCGACTGGTGCTCGCGGTTTGCGGCGAGCAGAGCGAGGAGAACTTCCGCCTCTCCGATGCAACCTGCTCCGCGTTGCAGTTGGCAAACTTCTGGCAGGATGTACGTCAGGACTACGCCAGGGGTCGCATTTATATTCCCCAAAAAGACATGGAATTCTTTCATGTCTCCGAGGAATATCTGGCTGAGGGCATTGTCACGCCGGAGTTTCGCGGGCTGATGCGTTGCGAAGTTGATTTCGCGCGTTCGCTCTTTGAACAGGGCCTGCCGCTGATTGGCGCCGTCAACCGCGATCTGGCCATTGACCTGGACCTGTTCAGCCGTGGCGGCCTGGAGATTCTGCGCGCCATCGAGCAGCGCGATTACGACGTGCTCAGCGCCCGGCCCGCGATCTCGAAGAGCCGGAAAATGACGTTGATGCTGCGCGCCGTCAGCGGCAAGCTGCTGCCCTTTCTGCGTCTCGGCAACCAGAGTTGAGGGGAGACGGCTTGACCCAGGCGCTCACACCGAAAAAAATCACGCCGCAATTGAACGAGGCGTATGCGTCTTGCCGCGCCATCGCACGGCGCGAGGCGAAGAATTTCTACTACGCCTTTCTCGCGCTGCCCGCGCCGCGTCGCAATGCCATCTGTGCCATCTATGCCTTCATGCGCCAGGCCGACGACTTGGCCGACGATGAGAGCTTGCCTCGCGAGGAGCGCCGCCGTCGCCTGGATGCGTGGCTGGCCGAGTGGCGCGCCGTTTGTGACAGTCGTGCTTCAGCCGATTTCGTTACCATCGATCCGGTCTTTCTGGCCGTGCGCGATTGCACCGCGCGCTTCAATATTCCGCATAGCTTGCTCGACGAACTGGTCGCCGGCGTGACGATGGACCTCGATCAGGTTGCGACGGATGCGCCGGACACCTACGCCACCTTCGCCGATCTTTACCGCTACTGCTATCTTGTCGCTTCGGTCGTTGGTCTGGTCTGCATTCACATCTTCGGTTACAACGATCCCCGCGCCGAAAAACTGGCCGAGGAGACGGGCATCGCCTTCCAGCTCACCAACATCCTGCGTGATGTGGCCGAGGACGCGGAGCGCAATCGCGTCTATCTGCCGCTGGAAGACCTGGCGGCTCACGATGTCATGCTTGATTCTCTGCTGCATCGAGCACCGGGCGCGCCGCCCTCGGTCACCGAATGTGCGCTGCTCGCGGCCATCGCCCAGCGTGCGGAGGATTTTTATGAATCGGCGCAGAAGTTGCTGCCGCTGATCGACCGCGAGAGCCGTCCGGCCTTGTGGGTGCTGGTTTCGATCTATCACGGCTTGCTGAAGCGCATCGAACGCGCTGACTATGATGTTTTTTCGCACCGCGCCAGCGTGCCAACGGCGCAAAAGCTCGGCATTTTGGCAGTCGGACTGGCGCGCATCGGCTGGGCGCGACTGTTGGGCTAACATGGATCCGCTCCCCAAGACTGAATCATTACAAAGCTGTCATCCTGAGCGGAGCCGAAGGACCTGCGGTTGAATGTGCATCAAAATCACGGGAAATCCGTCACGGTGATCGGCGGGGGCGTGGCCGGCATGAGCGCGGCCTGCGCGCTGGCCGAAGCGGGCTTGCGCGTGCAACTGGTCGAGGGGCGCAGTTTCCTGGGCGGCCGCGCCAGTTCGTACCTGCATCCCGGCGTCCATGAAGTTATCGACAACTGCCAGCACGCGCTCTTCGGCTGCTGCACGAATCTGCTCGGGTTTTACCGGCGCATTGGAGTCGAGGAAAGAATCCACTGGACCAGCGAGATGACGATGATCGAGCCGGGCGACCGGAGGTCGCAGTTGGGGCCATCGTGCCTGCCCGCTCCGTTGCACGACCTGCCGAAGCTGCTCACCGCGCACGCCTTCACGCTGGCCGACAAAATGGCGCTGGGACGCGCTTTCAGCGCACTTCTGCATCCCGAGCAGAGTGATTCCGCGTTGTCGCTGGGCGAGTGGCTGCGGCGGCACAAGCAGACCGAGGGCGCGCTGAATCGCTTCTGGCGGCTGGTGATTGCCAGCGCCTTGAATGCCGATCTCGACTCCATCGCTCTGCCTTACGCGGCGATGGTCATCCGCGGACTTTTTATGAATTCGGCTGAGGCAGGCCGCATGGGCGTGAATACGGTGCCGCTGAGCGAACTTTACCCAGGCGTCGAGGATTTTCTCAACGAGCGCGGTGGCAGCGTGCTTTTGAACACGCGTGTCGAGGGCGCGAGGTGGAACGAAAACGCGGCGCAATGGACGACGCAGACGCGCACCGGCGATCTGATTTCGGATTATTTGATTGTGGCTCTTCCCTTTGAGGCCACGGCCAAATTGCTGCCGCAGATGCCGCCAAACAAGGGCGCAGAGGCACTCGCGGGCCAGCTTTCGCGCTTCGAGCATTGGCCGATTTGCAGCGTGCATCTCTGGTTTGACCGCGAGATTACGGAGCTGGAACACGCCGTGCTGCTGGACCGCGAGATTCACTGGATGTACAACCAGTCGCGGCTGCAAACCGGACGCGGCGGGCACTACCTGGAGTTGGTGGTCAGCGCCTCGCGCTCTTTTGCGGCGCTGGAACGCAAGACCGCGATTGAGTTGGCCCTGGCGGAGCTGGCCGACTTCTTCCCGCGCGTGAAAGAGGCGAAGCTGGAAAAGGCCGCGCTGGTGAAGGAAGTGCGCGCCACCTTTGGCGTGCCTCCGGGAATCGATGCGGCGCGATCCACGGCGATTTCGCCCTGGCCGAATTGTTTTCTGGCCGGGGACTGGACCGCGACCGGCTGGCCCTCCACGATGGAGAGCGCCGCGCGGTCCGGGCACCTGGCGGCTGAGGCGCTGGGCACGGCGGCAGGGAAGCCGCTTCAGTTCTTGGAACCGGATTTGCAGCCGCACGGCTTGATGCGATGGCTACGTTGACCTCCGACAAGAATTAATCTGCAAGATTTCGAAAAAATAAATAGGGGGGAGGGGGTAGGCATGCGGGCGCGGGCTGGCTGGAGTGCAGCATCCTTTTTCATGGTGCGCTGCTGGAGGAAAATGATCTGCAAATCCCTGCAGTTAGAGCGGTTCTCCAATTGGTATAGCCTGATTCACTTCATTGAATGTGGCTTTTTCTTAAGGAAAAAGCCACTCGGCATCCTAATTCGGTCTACAGCTATTGGAGAACCGCTCTAACGAAAAAATCTCTCCTGCGAATGTATGGGGAAGAGCGGCTTCATCTCCACCTTTTGGTGGAGGCGTGACTCGACAAATTGCGGTAGGCTGAACTTTCTTCGAAATGGAGCGCGGGAAGTGCGCGAAGACTGGCAGGAAAGATTTGCCGAGACCCCTGGAGTGCTCAAGAGCGCGCGGCATCAGCATACCGTCGTGCCGGTGCTGGATTTGGAGATCGGCGGCGGCGAGTTTGTCACCATGGCCGGACCCTGTTCGGTCGAGACGGAAATCCAACTGCTGGCGACCGCCGAGCATGTGGGCCGCGCCGGAGCGCGCATCCTGCGTGGTGGCGCATTCAAGCCGCGCAGTTCGCCGTATTCTTTCCAAGGGCTTGGCCTGGAAGGGCTGAAAATGCTGGCTCACGCGCGCGAGAAGAGCGGCCTGGCCATCGTGACCGAGGTCATGTCGGAAGAGACGGTGCCCATGGTGGCCGAGTACGCCGACATTCTGCAGATCGGCACGCGCAACATGGAAAATTATTCGCTGCTGGAAGCTGCGGCGCGCACCGGTCGGCCGGTGCTGCTGAAGCGCGGCATGGTGGCAACGATTGCCGAGTTGCTGCGCTCGGCCGAGTTCATCCTCGACCACGGCAACCCCAATGTCATTCTCTGTGAGCGCGGCATCCGCACCTTTGAAACGGCGACGCGCAATACCTTCGACGTGGGCGCGATCGCCCTGCTCAAACAGATTTCGCATCTTCCGGTGATTGCCGATCCGAGCCACGCGGCAGGGCATAGTGATCTGGTTCCCGCGCTGGCGCGCATCGCGGTTGCTGCCGGCGCAGATGGGTTGCTGGTCGAAGTGCATCCGCATCCGGCGAAGGCCTGGAGCGACGGCGGCCAGTCGCTGGATTTTGATGGATTCGACGCGATGATGGAAGACCTGGAGCCATGGATTGCGCTGCGCGAACTGGAACGTTTGCGGCGTGCTCCTGGATCTTCACGACGCAAGACAGTTGAGGCGCAGGTCATGGAGACGGTGGGATGAGGCCTGCTGCCAGAGTGTTGACGATTGTTGCCTCGGTTGCCTTGCTGATCCCGATGTGCGGGTTTGCGCCGGATGCGGCGAAGAATTCCGGCGCGGAGATCGGTGCTGATCTCATCGTGACGGCCGCGCCTGTGTATCAGCCGCTGGCAGAACTGCGCGGTGCTGAGCGCTTTCCGAAAGGGGCGCAACTGCTGCTGGTTCATGATGGCTCTGCTGAGCCGCTGGTCAAGGGCTTTGCGGCGGCGGCCGACGCCAACGTTTCATTCGATGCCAAGACGGTGTTCTTTGCGGGCAAAAAGGCAGTAAGTGATCCGTGGCAGATCTGGGAACTGACGCTGGCGGATCGTTCCGTGCGCAAGGTGATTGCCACAGCAAGCGACGCCGAGCGCCCGCTTTATCTGCCGGGCGGACGGCTAGTCTGGGCCGAGCGCACGCCGCAGGGATTCCAGTTGCAATCGGCGGAAGACGGCCATACGCCGGAGCAGGTCTTTGCCAATCCGACGGCAGGCGCTGGAGTGTTGCCGCTGACGTATATGAGGGGCAGCGCATTTCCTGCGGACGTGTTGGCGGATGGGCGGATTCTGTTTGAGGCGGGTTTTCCGCTCGGCTCAGGCGCGACTCCTGAACTTTATCTGGTTTATGCTGACGGTTCGGGCGTTGAATCGTATCGTTGCGATCACGGCAAAGCGCGCTGGGGCGGAAGGCAACTAGCCTCGGGCGATGTGGTTTTCACGCATGGAGCCTCGCTGGCGCGCTTCACTTCGCCGCTGGCTCACGAAGAGCCTGTCGCCGCTCCCCGTGCGGAGTATGCGGGTGCGATTACCGAGACCGCATCAGGCGCATGGCTGGTAAGCGCGCGGGCTTCGGCTGGAACGCGTTACGAGCTGAAGTCGTGGAAGCCAGACGCGAAGGCGTTGCAGAATGTGGTGGCCTTGAGCGGCGAGGATCTGGTTGACCCAGTTTTAGTCGCGCCGCGCACGCGGCCCAACCGGCATCCCTCCGGGCTGCATGATTGGAACTACGCCAATCTGCTGGCTCTCGATGCTCGTCAGTCGCGCGAGGGCGATCTGAAGCTTGCGCCCGCGATGGTGCGCATGGAAACCCGGGACGCGGCTGGTCGGCCTGTTGCGCTGGGCACGGCGCCGGTCGAGGCGGATGGTTCCTTTTTTGTAAGGGCACCGGCAGACAAGCCCATTCGCTTTGCTCTGCTGAACGCGAAGGGCGCGGTGCTGCGGCAGGAGCGCGGATGGTTCTGGGCGCGCCAGGGCGAACAGCGCATCTGCGTGGGCTGCCATGTGGGGCCGGAACGCGCCTCGGAGAATCAAGTGCCAGCCGTGTTGCTGCGTTCGACCACGCCAGCGGATCTGACTCGCGCGGCGAAATCAACCCAGCAAAAAATGCCGAGAGGTAATCAATAGAATGTTTGCTCGCTATCTTTTCTTATTCGGCGTTGTTTCCATGGCTGCGGCGCAAACTGCCGTTCCGCCACCCGCGGCTCCCGCGCCGCAGGCGCAGGTGCCTGCAATTCGCTTTGAGGACGCCAGCGACAAGGCGGGCATCAACTTTACGCACAGTTTCGGGTCGCGCCAGTTGGGATCGCTGCTGGAGGGCACCGGCGCTGGCTGCGTCTGGTTCGACTACAACAACTCCGGACGGGAGTCGCTCTATGTGGTGAACGGGCGGCCGCTCGATGATTCCATTCATCCGTATCCGCTGAAGGTGAAGCCCAATCCGCTGCCGCACAATCATCTTTATCGCAACGACGGCAACGGACACTTTACCGATGTGACGGAAGAGTCCGGCCTCAATCCCGATCTGTACGGAATTGCCGTGACGGCGGCGGACTATGACAACGACGGCTTTGTTGACCTTCTGGTTACGGGCTACGGGAAGACGATTCTCTATCACAACGACGGTAAGGGCCATTTCACCGATGTAACCGCAAAGGCCGGTATCAAGGTGGACGGCTGGGGCATCAGCTCGACTTGGCTGGATTACGACCGTGACGGCTGCGTCGATCTATTTGTGGGCCGCTACGTCAAGTTCGATCCCAAGTACCGAGCGTTTTACGCTTCGGACAACTATCCGGGGCCGTTGGACTACGAGGGCGAAACCAATAAGCTCTATCACAACAACTGCGATGGCACCTTCACGGACGTCAGCGAGAAGTCCGGCATTGCCGCCTTTGTGGGGCGCACCATGGGCGTGACCGCGGCCGATTTCGACAACGACGGCTGGGACGACATCTACGTGGCCAACGACCGCACGGAGAATTTTTTCTTCCGCAACAAGCACGATGGGACCTTCGAGGAGATTGCCAGCGAAACGAACACGGCCTATGGGCAGAACGGTGAATCTACTTCGTCGATGGGGCCTGTCTTTGCCGATCTGGAGGGCCGTGGCGTGCTGGACCTGTGGGTGAGCGACGGCCGCTACAACCGGCTGCTGCACAACGCCATGAACCCCGCTGATCGGGATGGATGGAAAACCGGCAAGCCGGGCTATGAAGACATGGGTGCGTCGAATGGCGTTTCGCAGGCCAATGCACAGTATGTGAGTTGGGGCACGAGCGTTCAGGATTTCGACAACGACGGCTTGCTTGACCTGCTCATCTTTCACGGCGGTTTGATTCACCTGATTCCGCAGGAGCACACGCTGTTTCGCGGGCTCGGAAACGGAAAATTTGCCGATGTTTCCGAAGCTGCCGGGCCGGTGCTGAGCGTGCGCACGACGGCGCGCGGCGCTTGCTTTGCGGATTACGACAACGACGGCAAGATGGACGCGTTCGTGGTGAACCTGGGCGGGAAGGGAACGTTGGTGCACAACGTTTCCACCAATACCGGCCACTGGGTCGCCATCAAGCTCAAAGGCACAAAGAGCAATCGCGACGGCATCGGCGCGCGCGTGGAGGTTTTCGCCGCGGGCAAACGCCAGACGGCGGAACGCGTAGCCGGCTCCGGCTATCTTTCGCAGAACGACGAGCGTTTGCACTTCGGTTTGGGCGCTGCTACGACCGTGGACAAGATCCTCGTCCACTGGCCCAGCGGGCGCGAGCAGACGCTATCGAAGCTTGGCGTGGATCAGGTGATTCTGGTCGAAGAGCCGAAATCCGGAGACGCCAAGTGAACGAGCGGATTCGAACTCGATGCTGTGCTGGGCTCGCGGTTCTGACCGTGGCCGTGCTGATGTTCGCACTTTGGCATGCGAGCAATCATCCGGTGCGCGCGGACGAAAGCAGCCTGCAGGACTACGCTTCGCCGCTGGAGGTGCTGTTGTCGCCGGATGGCGTGCGGCTCTATGTACTCTGCCAGCAGAGCGAAGAGGTTAGGGTGCTGGATGCCGCCAGCCATGTTGTCCTGAAGAACATCGCTGTTGGCCGCGTGCCGCGCGGCTTCGCGCTGTCGGCGGCAGGCGATCGGCTGTTTGTCGCGAACTCCTGGGACGACACGATCTCGGTCATCGACACGCAGACGCTGGCCGTGACTGCCACTTGGCCGGTGGGCGCGGAGCCATCAAGCGTGGTCGCGGATCGCGCGGGCAAATGGCTGTTTGTGGCCAATCGCATTTCGAACGATGTGGCCGTGCTGAACGCTCAGACCGGAAGCGAAGAGAGGCGCTTGCTGGCAGGGCGCGGCGCGAGTTATCTGGCGATTTCTCCAGACGGAAGCCGCATCTACGCGACGCACGTCTATCCGAATCCGTCGCGGGTGCGAAGCGCGCTGGAGAACCGCACCGCGCCGGAGTCCGAGATTACGGTGATCGACGCCGAGCGCGTCGTGGTTGTGGATCGCATCCCGCTGCATGCAATTGCCGGAGTTTTTCATCTTGCGATTTCTGCCGATGGACGCCTGGGCGTGGCGGCTGCGCTGCACCCCAAGAACCTGGTGCCGTTGGCGCATGTGGAGCACGGCGCAGCCTTTGCCGATACGCTTTTGCTGTTTGGCGCGGATGTGGGCCAGCCGGTTGAAGTTCCGCTGGATGAGCTGGAGCGCTACGCCTCAAGACCCTTCGGCGTGGCCATTGCGCCGGACAAGTCGCGCATCTATGTCACCAGCAGTGGCTCGGAGATGGTAACCGTTCTCGATGTGCCGCGTTTGCTGCGTTTCATTCATGCACGTCCGCACGCGCAGCCGGTTTCATTCGCGCGGGATCTGGCCGCCAGCGCCAATTACGTCGTGACGCGCATTTCTGTCGGGTACGATCCGCGCGGAGTGGCGCTGACGGCTGATGGCAGCAGGCTGTTTGTGGCCAATCGGCTGGAAGACACAATCAGCGTGATCGATACGCACGCCAACCGCGTGGCTTCGACCATTGCGCTGGCCGGGCCGAAGAAGATCTCGGCGCTGCGCCATGGCGAGCAGACCTTCTACACGTCCCGCTATGGATTCCAAGGGCAGATTGGATGTGCCACCTGCCATATCGACGGCACCTTCGACGGCGTTACATGGGATCTGGAGCCGGACGGCTTTGGACGCGACATTGTGGACAACAAGTCGCTGGAGGATCTGAAAGGAACCGAACCCTTCAAGTGGAATGGCGCCAATCCGAACATTCCCACCGAGTGCGGCCCGCGGACGGAAAAATACTTTTGGCGCTCGGAGAATTTCGACAATGCCACGCTCACTGATTTGGCTATCTACGTACGCAGTTTGCCGTTGAGGCCCAATCGCTGGCGCTTGCCCAACCATGAACTGACGCCGGCGCAGGAGCGCGGCAAAGACTTGTTCGAGCGCGCACAGGACAAGTTTGGCGCGCCGATTCCGGAGAACAATCGCTGCTCCTATTGCCACAGCGGCCCGAAGGGCACAAGCCAGAAATCCTTCGATGTGGGCACGCGCAGGCCGACCGACAACACCGGCCTTCTGGACACTCCGCATTTGACCAATATCGCTCTGAGCGCGCCCTACCTGCACGATGGCTCCGCGCGGACGCTGGAAGAAATTTGGACCGTTTACAACCCGGAAGACAAGCATGGGCGCACGAACGATTTGACCAAGGACGAGTTGAACGATCTGATCGAATACTTGAGGACTCGATGAAAAAGTCGGGATTGAAAAAGCTCCGAATGAATCTCTTGATGGGCGCGATGATGGCGGCCGTTGCGCCCTGGGCGTTTGGCGCGCCAGCGGCCACCGCTGCGTCGCAGATGCCGCGTTTCCGCTTTGAAAACTTCACCACAGCCAACGGCTTGCCCGATAATCACGTGTACGCCGTGCTGGTGGATGGAAATCGCGTCTGGGCAGGCACGGAAAACGGCTTGGCGGTTTACGAGAATCATGCGTGGAAGACCTACACTACCGCGGATGGCCTGGCGCACCGCGCCGTGCTTTCGCTGGCCCTGGACAAGCGCACCGGTGACGTGTGGGCCGGCACCATGGGGGGCCTGAGCCGCATCTCCGGCGGACGCATTGACAGCTACACGCAGTTGACCTCGGGTCTGAGCAACGACGTGGTTTACGGCGTGTCGGCGGAAGGCGAAAACGTGTGGGTGGCCACGGCCGCGGGCGGTTGCCGCCTGAATACCCGCACCGGCCAGTGGACGCTCTACAACGAGCGCAACACGCCCATGGTTGAAATTTGGGTCTACGGGGTTTCCGCTACGCCCACCAAGGTTTATTACGCGGTATGGGGCAGCGGAATTCTTGAATACGACCAGAAGACCGGGCGCTGGGACAAGTACGAAGACCCAGACGGCGAAAACGAGTTGGTCCTTTTCAAGGATCAGGGGCTGATTCACGAGATCACGACATCCGTCAGCTACATAGATAACATCCTATGGGTGGCCACGTATTTTGGCGATAGCCGCTACGACGGCCGCTACTGGCACAACTTTCTCACCAAGGACAGCGGACTTCCCTCGAACTTTACCAATTTTGTGAAGGGCGTGGACGCCCAGCGCGCCTGGTTCGGCACCGACAAGGGACTGGCCTACTACGACGGCGCGAACTGGGCTGTCTATACCCCGTCGCTCAAGGACGGCAAGCCGGAGATGACGGTGCGTGACGCGCAGGGCAAGGTCACGCCGGTTGCCGTCACCACCGCTCCGGCCCACAACTATATTCTCGGCATTGACCTTCAAGGTGACGACATTTGGGTTGCCACCGCCAAAGGCTTGAGCCACGGAATTCGTCAACAGCAATGAGGACACAAGGAGCATGATCATGAATGCATTTGCGGAGATTCTGGAGACCATTGCACACGCGCCCGTTCAAAAGCGCGCCATCACCAACCTCGGCGTATTGAACGAGGCGTATGCCTACGAAAAGCCGAGTTCGTTTTCGCGCGGCATGAGAATCGACCTTGGGGGCGTCACCATTCTGCTGATCTCAGGCACGGCCTCAATCGACGAGAACGGCGTGACCGTGCACGTCGGCGATTTTCCCGCCCAACTGCGGCGCACCTTCGAGAACATCACCGGCCTGCTGGAAGCGGAAGGTTGCACCTGGCATGACATAGTGCGCACCAGTTGCTATCTGCGGGATATCGATCGCGATTACGACGCTTTCAATGCGGGGCGCACGGCTTTCTTCAAGGAGCAGGGACTCGATCCGCTGCCAGCCTCCACGGGCATTCAGGCGCATCTCTGCCGGCCCGACCTGCTGATCGAGATCGAAGCCATCGCCATGTTCCGCACCGACAAGGCCGCAACCAGCAAGGAGTAGTCATCATGCGCATGGGATGGATGCCGGTTGCGCTCTGCACGCTGACCGCGGTTTGCGCGGCCAGCGCGGGCGCGCAAACCGCTGTTGCGCCGTATTCGAGCCAGTACACGGATGTGAGCCCGGTCAAGGTCACAGGCAAGGGCACGTGCGCGTGTGGAGCGCATCCGCCGGCTCCGCCGAAGGATCGCGTCGTCGTGCCGTACGCGGGCGAACCGAAGGATCTGAGTCCTTTTGAGAAGTTTGCGACGCCCTACGACCTCAACTACATCCATCCCAACATCTACACCGGCGCGGCGCGCGATCTTCCCGAGCCCAAAGGCCTGACCGAGGTGCGCATCGGTTTCTTCGGCCCCATCGAGCACAATCCAGATTCGGTCTTCGGCTTGCGCATGTTGCACGGCGCGCAGTTGGCCGTTGAGGAGGCCAACGCGCACGGCGGCTACGGCGGAAAACCCTTCCGTCTGATGCCACATAACGACTACGACAACTGGCAGGCCAAGGCGGTCTATGGCGATGACCGGCCCACGGATCCCACCATTTGGGGATCGTCGTCAAATGAAGCCGTGAAGATGATTTACGACGACAAGGATTGGGCGATCTTTGGATCAATCAGCTCCGAGGCCACACATATTATCCTGCGCGTGGCGCTGAAGGCGGAGATTCCCATCGTTAACTCGGCCTCCACCGATCCCACGATTCCTGAAACGTACATTCCGTGGTACTTTACCGACATACAGGATGATCGCGTGCAAAGCCTTACGCTGGCGCGACGCATTTTTTCGGAATTAGGCCTGAAGCGCGTGGCCATTCTTCGGGTGAACAATCGCTATGGCCGTTTCGGCGTTCTGAAGCTGCGCGATGCCGCGCGGCGGCTGGGTCACCCGATCGTCATCGAGCAGAAATATCTGCCTGGCGACAAGGATTATTCTCGCCAGCTGAAGGTCATCCGTGGTTCGCGGACGGACGCGATTGTGCTGTGGACCGATGAGACGCAGGCTGCCGGAATCCTGAAGCAGATGCGCGCTATGGGCATGAAGCAGCGGGTCTTCGGCGCCTATCGCACGCTGGGCTCCACGACGCTGGCCGAGGCTGGCGATGCCGCCGAGGGCTTTGAGTCGGTTTTCCCTTATGATCCAAGCCGCAAGGATCCCAAGTGGATCAGTTTCAACCAGCGCTTCGAGAAACGCTTCAATGAAAAGCCGGAGCAGTTCGCTTCGCTGGCCTACGATGCGATGAATGTGCTGCTCGACTCGATCTGCAAGGCGGGCCTGAATCGCGCACGGATTCATGACGCGCTGGCCAATGTGCAGGAGTATGACGGCGTTACTGGCCACATGATCTTCGATCCAAACCTGAAGAATGTGGCTCCTATGTTTCTGGGCACTGTGCATAACGGCGCAATTACCTATCGCCTGGCGACGATGGATAAGGAACCTCAAGCTGAGCCAACAAGTTCTGTCGCACCACAGCAAGCGCCGTATGCGCGCGTGGGCGAGGATGGCGTGAACTATGCCGGGCCGCATCGCGAGGACATTCCGGCCGGACCGGTGCGCGTGGTTCTGTTTGGACCTCATGCGGTCGAGATTTCGCAGTCGCCGGAGGTGCGGAAGGCTCTGGCGGAGGGTGCGGAAAAAGGGCGCGAGTGGAAGTTGGTGCCCGTGGGAAGCGACAAGAACTGGAGCGCGGCTGACTGGAAGGTCTGGGCCGCCTCCGACGATCTGGTCCACGCCATCATGGACGAGCACGCGCTGGCGATTGTGGCTCTCAATCGCGATGCCGCTCATCTGGCCGAGCAACTATCGCTTAAGACTTTTGTGCCAGTGGTGGCATTGAGCAGCGACAAGACGCTAACATCCATCAATATCCCGTGGATCTTCTGTTTGCCCGACGGAACAACTCCTCCGGCGGCGTTGCGCCTGCTGGAAGCGGCCGCCGAGCGCAGCGGGCCGAATTCGGAGCGGCTTAGGGGGGTGCTGGCCTCGGGAAGTGAGATTTCCGGTGTTTCCTTTCTGCCGAGCGGCGAGCCACGCACTCGCAACTGATCTTCGTTACTCCTCGCCCAGTTCGTAGGGAATGCCGAAGCGTCCGATCTGAATCAACGCCTTGTCGGTGGGAGGCCAGATGTGCAGGCTTTCCACGCGGTTTGACCCTGCAATGCGATGCGCGACCGCAGTGCCCACCGGCGCACCCGTTGCGGCGCGGTGGAAGTGAACGTTCAACGCTTCCGCACCCTGCGCCCGCGTCCATCCAAAGGCATATTCTCCGGGCCGGAGCATGACGCCGCCGATGCGCACTGGCGCCTGCACAATCAGGTAGTGCGAATACTTGCCCTCGGCTGAGTATCCGGCGGTCAGCAGCACCACTCCGGCGATGAAATGGCCATGGTTGTTGACGATGCCGGAGGCTGTGCGCATTTCTGTTTCGATGTGTTCCTTTTCGACCGGAGCCCGCGCCGGCAGCAGCGATGCCAGCTCCGCATCCGTGGCTTGCCGCCAAGCCGATCTCTGCGCCTGAGCAGCCGGGGCCAGCGAAGACAGAAGCAAAAGAAAAAATCCGGAAAGAACCAGCTTTTTGATCACAGAAGCTCTCATTCGTTCGGCTTTCTGAGGGACTCAAAAGGAACAATGCCGCGCTGCAGGGCGGCCGTGGCAGCCTGCGTACGATCTGTGACGTTCAACTTGCTGAGCAGGCTGTTGATGTGCGTTTTTACCGTGGCCTCCGAAATTTCCAGTTCGATCGCGATTTCCTTGTTGCTTTTGCCGCGCACAATCTGCTCCAGCACGTCGAACTCGCGCGGCGTTAGTTCCTCGGTGCCCATCCGCGCGGCCAGCTTCTGGGCGATTTCCGGCGGAATATAGGACTTGCCCTCATGCACCATGCGGATGGTCGCGATCAATTCTTCCGAGGTCATGCCCTTCAACAGATAAGCCTTGGCTCCGGCCTGCAAAGCGCGATAGATGTCCTCGTCGCCGTCGTAGGTGGTCAGCACGATGAAGCGTGCCTGCGGCGTTTCCATGCGGATGCGGCCGATGACTTCGACGCCGCTCAGTCGCGGCAGCCGCAGATCGACGAGGGTGATATCCGGCCGGTGCTTGCGGAATTGCGCGATGGCCTCCACGCCGTCGGCGGCCTCCCCAACCACTTCCAGGCCATCCATCACGCTCAGCAGTGCAACCAGTCCCTGCCGCACGATGTTGTGGTCTTCCACGACCAGCACGCGAATCGATTCCTTCGTCACCGTTGCTCCTCTTGTCCTGTTGCGTTGGCCCTAACTACCTTGCGTCGCTCGCGGCGCGGCCGCCCGCAGCCGGACCGTAGTTCCTGCTCCCGGTTCACTGCTGATCTCAAGGTTCGCGCCAATAGCCGCCGCACGCTCTTTCATTCCGGTCAATCCGTAGTGGCCTGATGCGGATTCCGGCTCCTGGTCGGCCGCAAACCCGCTTCCGTCGTCGCGCACTTCCAGCGCAACCTCGTTGGGCCGGTACTCCAACTGAACGAAGAGATGCCGCGCCCCGGCGTGCTTCTTCACATTATGAATGGCTTCCTGCGCCACGCGCAGAAATTCACGTTCCGTGTCCGGGGGCATGGCGTGGTAGGCGCCAAAGAGGCTGAATTTGGCTTCCAATCCGTGACCGCCAGTGGCTTCCACCAGGCGGCGTAGGCGGACCGGCAGCGTCGTTTCGTTCGAGTCCTGCGAACGCAGCGCCCAGATCGATTGTCGCGCTTCGGCCAGTCCCTCGCGAACGTAGCCGCGTGTCAGGTCCAGATGCTTTGCCGCGGTCTCCGTCTTATTGTGGCGCAACAACTCGGCCAGGACTTCCAACTGCACGGAAATGCCCACGTAGCCCTGAGCCAGCGTGTCGTGAATCTCGCGCGCGATGCGGCTGCGCTCGCCCAGCACGGCGCGGAACTCGCCCTCCGCCCGCCGCAGACGCAGACGCAGCAACAGCACCACGATCCCCACCAAGGCCGCCAGCAGCAGCGCATAGAACCAGAGGGTCTGGTAGAAGTGCGGCCGGAGCTCGAAGGCCAGCGCCGCGCCCGCAGTGTTCCAAAGGCCGTCGTTGTTGGCCGCCTGCACGCGGAAGGTGTAGCGGCCGGGAGGAATGTTGGTGTAGTAGGCGGTGCGGCGTGTGCCGGCGTCGGTCCAGTCGCGATCGAAGCCTTCTAGCTTATAGCGATAGCGCACCTTTTGCGGCGCAGTAAAGCTCAGTCCGGCGAAGTCGAACTGAAAGTGCACATGCCCGGCGGGAATCTTCAGGACAGCGGTGGCTCCGAGCAGGGCCTGGGGTACATCGTCCACGGTAAAGCGCTCCAGCGCGACCGGCGGAGGAACCGAGTTCACTGGGAAGTGTGCGGGGTCCACCTCGACCAGCCCCTTGGGCGTGGCAAACCATAGATGCCCGTCGCGCGAACGCCAGGCCGAGGGGTGGCTGTTGGTGGCCATCTCCCGGCCGCGCAGTCCGTCAGCGGGGCCAAACTCGATCCAGTTCGAACATCCGGCCTGCTGCATTCCGCTGGCGGATCCACTGCAGTTGCAGCGGGCGATGCCGTTCGCCGTAGCAAACCAGAGATGGCCTCTCGCGTCGTCCAGAATGGCGTGGATGGTGGTCTGATTCAGGCCGTTGTGCTGCTCGGCTGAAAAGCGCCGCCCATTCCAGAGATTCCAGCCGTGCTCCTGCGTGCCGATCAGCAGCGTGCCATCCAGACGGGACAAAAGGGACGTGATCACGTTGCTGGAGAGCCCGTTCGCGGTCGTGTAATTTACGATCTTGCCGCCGCTCAACCGCGAGAGGCCGGCCAAGGTGGCCACCCACAGATCCCCGTTGGCGTCGCGGGTCATTGCGCCTACCAAATCGCTGCCCAGGCCGTTCGCCTTCGTGAAAGTATCCATGCGCCCGCCGGAAACGGCTCCGGCTTTCAATCCAGCCCAGTGCGTCAGTCCGCGCCGGGTGCCGATCCAGAGTGAGCCATCGGCGTCAGCCAGCAGGGAACGGATGAAATCGTCGGGCAAGCCGTCGGCGGAGGTGAATGCGTCTATCTTGCCGCCGCGAATCCGGTTGAGCCCGTCCGGTGTGCCCACCCAGAGGTCGCCGTTCGGCGCGGCGGCCAGCGACAGAATCACGTCGCTCAACAGGCCGTTGCGAACCGTGTAGGAGCGAACGGCTTTGGTTCCGGTGGAACTGCGGCGAAGGACATTCAGCCCGTTTCCGCTGGTTCCCACCCAGAGTAAGCCCGTGCGGTCCTCGACAACGGCGGTCGAGCCGTCGGAGGAAAGCCCCTCGCGCGCGCCCACGGTGCGGAAGCGCTGATCGCGCAGAATGTGCAGCCCGTTGGCCTCGGTTCCCACCCAAAGATTGCCCTCGCGGTCTTCCATTAGCGTGAGGACCGAAGCAGTGGCCAGCGGGTCGGTGACCGGCAGGCGTTGTAGCTTGCCCTCCGCCCATCGCGCCAAACCGCCGTTGGTGCCAATCCACAGCGCGCCTTCGCGGTCTGCCAAGAGTCTCTGAATCTTGTTGCCGGGCAACTCTTGACCGATCTTGAGCTGCGTTTCCTTCTTGTCCCCGTGGTAAATGGCCAGCATTGTCGCCGTTGCGCTTGCCCAGTCTTCGTTTGGCAAGGAGGCATGATTCACGGCTAAGGAACAGGAGTAGCACACGGCATCGAGAGCCGAAAAACGGCTATCCTTGTAGCTTGCTCCGCCCTCAAGGGTCTCGATTCTGATTGAGCCATCGGAGCTCAGGCTGAGAGACTTCACGCTGTTGCCTGGTAGCCCGTCCTTGGTCGTGAATGCGGTGACGTTGCCGTCCTTCCATTGCGCCAGCCCGTCGCTGGTGCCGATCCAGAGCGCTCCGTCGCGGCTCTCCAACAGACAGCGAATATCATTGCCGGGCAGTGCCGGGCTGGAATTGCGGTCGAAAACTTCAAAGCTGTTGCCGTCGAAGCGGACTAGTCCCACCTCGGTCCCCAGCCAGATGAATCCATTGCGGGTTTGAACCAGTGCCTGCACCGTGTTCTGCGGCAGACCGTTTTCCATCACCCACGATTGGCGGCCAAAGTTGGTCAGCGGCGTGGAAGGCTCCAAAGCGAGGCAGGGAAGTCCGCAGTCCAGCAGACACGCGATTGCCAGAAGGACGAGCAGCAGCGCCGAAGGATGAGCCTTGTCATAAAAATGTGAATGCTGGGCGGCAAATCGTGCTTCATTCTCCGAGTTGGCATGATTTTGGGCCACGTGATCTGGGAACTCTTCCTCTGGCAGTGTTCAGCAGCGAGAAAACTGCGCACCTCCACAGTAATTGGAAAAATGCGGAAATGCATAGAAACATAAGCAGACTATCGCAGAAAACGACGACTTTGGCCTCCATCTCATGATGGAGGCCAGAGTCACTCGAATAGCTCAAGACATCCGGTTCACCTGCCCATACCCTAAGAATGTCTCTTGTGTTCACCTTCTGCTGAAGGATTGAATGATCGGGTGGTTGCCCATGTGATAGGCGGCCACCCGATTTTTTTGTGGCGCCTTCGCCCGTTTTGCTCTTTTCTGCCTCTGCCGTCTCTCCCAACAGTCCGTGTGAAAGTACGTCAGGGCTTGCTCGTCTTGACCGGCGGCGTATTCGGAGCCGCAACGGCAGACACACAGGGCGTTCCTTCGCACAGCGCGCTGGTGATTCCCTGGCCCTCGGTGATGGTATAGATGCGATTCACTGCGGGCAGTTTGATCGTTTCCCTGGTGCCGGAGGGCCAGTGAATCTCGGCGACGCCGGCATCGGTCGCATCGTTCAGGCCGAAATGAACCCGCAGATCGTTGGAGGAGAGATAGCTGCCGCCGCTCAGCACGTCTCCGCGCTGACGAATGCCGGCGGCTGTCAGATAGACCGTGGCTCCGACCGCGTCGCGGGGGCTCTTCGGTCCGCCCACAAGCCGCAGTTCAACCCATTGGTGATGGTCAGGATTCACGTTGCGCAGCAGCACCGGAACGCCATCCATATTGTTGATGACCACGCCGATCTTGCCGTCGTTGAAGATGTCGCCAAAGGCCGCGCCACGGCCGACGCTGACCACCGCAAGCCCGGTGCCCTCGACCGCGGGCGCCAGTTCGAACTTGCCATTCTTCAGGTTGCGAAACAGCAGCGGGCGCTGGGCGTAGCTCATTCCCCATTCGGGGTGCTTGTCCACGTCAGGATAGACGTGGCCATTCACAATGAGCAGATCCTTCCACCCGTCATTGTCGTAGTCCAGAAAGCCGTCGGCGAAACCGACAAAGGGAATGGATGCCTCTGCAATGCCGGCGTGATAGCTGACATCCGTAAAAGAGCCGGTTCCGTCGTTCTGGAATAGAACGTTATAGTCGTCGGAAAAAGTGGTGTTTACGATCGAGAGATGACCGTTGTTCTCGTAGTCACCGGCGGCAATGCCCATATTCGAGACCTCGCGGCCGCTCTCATTGAGCGCATATCCGCTGAGGTAACTGACGTCCTCGAAGGTGCCGTCGCCCTTGTTCATGTAGAGAAAGTTCGGCGTCGAGTCGTTGGCCACCAAAAGGTCCGGTTTGCCATCCCCATTTACGTCGGCAAACAAGGCTCCCAGGCCGTAATATCCAATCGGGTCATCCACGCCGAGCTTCTTGCTGACATCTGTGAATGTGCCATCTCCATTGTTATGAAAGAGATGGTCGTGCTCTCCCTTGAGGCCTCGCGGGCCGCACATCACCTGCACCGCGCGATACTGGCAGAAAGTAAAATTGACCGCCTTTGATCCGGAAACAGGCGGATTTTCCAGGTCAATCTGCGCGTAGCCATCCACAAACAGGTCCAGCCGCCCGTCGCCGTCGTAGTCGCCAAAGGTCGCTCCCGCGCTCCAAGTTCCGATCTCAACGCCTGCCTTTTCAGCGACATCCGTGAAAGTTCCGTCGTGGTTGTTGTGGTAAAGGCGGTTCTTCCCATAATTGGTTACATAGAGATCCGGCCAGCCGTCATTGTCGTAGTCGCCAACGGCGCACCCATATCCCCAACGCTCGTTGGCAACGCCCGCTTTCTCTGTCACGTCGGTAAAGGTGCCATCGTGATTGTTATGGAAGAGAGCTGCGTGCGGCGCGGGAGCTTTTCCGGCCAGCGCGTCGTAGTTCGAGCCATTGACCAGATAAATGTCGAGCCAGCCGTCGTTGTCATAATCCAGGAGACAGACGCCGGGGCCTTTCTCCTCCAGAATGAGGCGTTTTTCCGGCGTGCCGGCCGTGTGATGCCAGCTCGTAAGGCCAGCTTGCCGGGCAATATCCTGAAAAATAATGGGGCCGGTTTTCACAAAGCCGCCTGCTGTGATGGGGCGGTGTTGGCTATCGAATTCCGCTTTTTGAGGACCGGCATTGGTCATTCCGCCCTGTGCCTGCGGCGCTGGCTGTGCATCCGCAATTGTCGATGCCGAACCAAAAAAAAACAGCGTACAAGCGGCGAAAGCAACCAATATTCCAGAAATATGCGGCAAGCGAGGCTCCTTTACGACTCGAAGTGAGCAGGTTCAACAGCGATTTGAGTTTAGCTTCCCATCCATATTACTGTCAGCATCCTGCAAGGGGACTTCTTCTGTTTTGGCGACGGAGACCTGTCGCCAAAATAGAGAGTTAATTGGGCGTTTATTGATCCGACAAGAAAACAGGGCCATCGTTTCCCACCCATTTCCGCAAAAGACGCGGAAATGGATGGGGCACGCAGACAGTATTGAGTTGCTTGATCAATAGGCGTTTAGTCATCGAAAAAAGCTATTGAGGGGCGTCGTCTCGACGGCAATGGGACGGTATTCATTGAATCTTTATGAAGATCTGAGACGATGGTATCGGTTTCGTTTTCTTGAGGGTGCACAATCTCATTCCCAGAGATGGATTTTTATCATACGATTACGAACCGGGTGCTTTTGTTGTTGGGCGGATTGATATTGCCCTGCGAGAGCTGTCCCACTTTGCGTCGGGTGGTATAGCATCAGTCTGCAATTTGAGATTGAGGCCGTATTGCTGCGCTCTGAGCTTGAGACAGTGTCCGGAACATTAACGAAATGTGAGGAGGCCAATTGATGAAAACCTTTTGTAGAGGCGGGTTTGCCGTTTTGACCCTGCTTTTATTGCTGCTTGCATACGTCGCTGTTGCCAGCGGCCAGTCAACCACGGAAGGCGCGATTGCTGGTACGGTGGTCGATTCCACGGGAGCTGCCATCCCAGGCGCTGCCGTCACGGTTCACAACAACGGAACCAACGCAGAGATCAAGCTGATCTCGGACTCCAACGGCTACTTCAAGGCCCCGCTGGTCTCGCCTGGCATCTATACAGTCATTGTGCAGGCCCCCGGTTTTGGCGTTTACTCTGCCAAGCTGGTTCCCGTCACGGTGGGCTCTCTGACCTCGGTAAACCCCACACTCAAGACCGGCACGGTCGCCGAGTCGGTGGAAGTGAATGCCGTGGCCCCGGTGCTAAAGCTCGAATCCGCTGAAGTCTCATCAACCTTGACGACACAGGAAATTGTGAACCTGCCTCTGAATGGCGGCCGTTGGTCTAACTTGGCGCTGCTGACCCCAGGCGCGGCCTCTGACTCGAACGGCTTCGGCCTCATTGCTTTTCGTGGCATTAGCCCGTTGTTGAATAACGTTGAAATTGACGGCGCCGATGACAACCAAGCCTTCTTCTCCGAGGAGCGCGGCCGGACCCGTGAGGGGTATTCGACCTCTCAGATCGCCATTGCCGAGTTCCAGGTGAACACCGGCGTTTACTCCGCTGAGTATGGACGCGCAGCCGGCGCCGTGCTGAACGCCGTGACCAAGAGCGGCACCAATCAGCTTCACGGCCAAACCTACTTCTATGATCGCGATAACGACTGGGGCGCGCTGAACCCCTTTACTACTTTTACCTCCATCACGCCCAACTCGGCGGGTGGTACACCCACGATCGTGACTGGCACTCCCTTCCAGCCCAAGGACTGGCGCAAGCGCTGGGGCTTCGGTGCAGGCGGTCCGCTGATCAAGGACAAGCTCTTCTGGTTCTATGCCTATGACCAGTACAAGCGGAACTTCCCTGGCGTAGCCAAGCCGAATCAGCCCAACGCTTTCTTCGGTTCGTCCACGAATATTCAGTGGGCCAACCTGTCGCTGCCCGGCGCCTGCACCGCGGTTCCTGCTTCCAAGACCACCAGTGGAGTTACTACGATCACGACGTCGGCATCCCTGTCCGGTTCCACCAATCCAGGTGACATCAACGCCTGCGCGCTGGCGTGGCGTGTCTATGGTACTGGCAGTGCGGGGTCCTATGCCAAGGCGGCGGCTCAATATGACCAGTTGCTTTTCGGTACGGCTATTTCCGGCCTCACCGGCCTGAGCACTCCCGGCCTGCTGGATGACCTAGGCGCCACGGCGCGTACCGGCGACGAGGTGCTGAACACCCCCAAATTGGACTGGCAGATCAATCAGAAGGAACACGCCAGCTTCCTCTTCCATCGCTTGCGCTGGGATTCGCCCGGCGGCGTGCAAACACAAGCCACCAACAACTACGCCAAGGATTCTTTCGGCACTGACTACGTCAAGCTGGACTACGGCCTGGTCAAGTTGGACAGCCTGATTACCACAGGCATTTCCAATGAGCTGCGCTTCCAGTACGGACGCGAGCTGAACGATGAAGGCCAGCAGCCCCACACCAGCTTCACCGATACCTACTTGACAGGCACCAGCGGAATCCCGGTGCAGGTCTGCATCAGCGGAACCGCCACGTCGACGTGTTCCGCTTCCTATGGAGCTACAGGCTTTACTGCTGGCATGCCTTACTACTCGTTTCGCTCCGCTTATCCTGATGAGCGCAAGGCGCAGCTCTCCGACACTGCCAACTGGACGCACAAGGGCCAGAACATCAAGTTCGGCTTCGACATTCTCAAGAATCACGACACAGTCAATAACCTTTATGAGAGCAACGGAGTTTACACTTACACGTACCTCTCCGATTTCTTTGCCGACATCTTGAAGCCGAGCGGAAGCTGCGACTCCGGCTACACGCAGACCGGACTTTCAACAAAGGTTGGCACTGGCGCGGTCACCTCCTATCCTTGCTACTACGGCTTTACCCAGGGCTTTGGAACTGCCAAGTTCTCTATCGGAACCCAGGACTACGGATTCTTCGTCCAGGACGACTGGAAACTGACTTCGCGCCTGAGCCTGAACATCGGCGTTCGCTACGACTACGAGCATGTGCCGCCGCCGTATCCCTCGTTGATTGCCACCTCGCTGCTCAACGTGGCTGTTGGAGGCAAAGGCCCCTATGCAGACGCGCAAGCACAGATTGGCAACCATCCCAACGACACGAACAACTTTGGCCCTCGCATCGGCTTTTCCTGGGATCCGTTCGGCAACGGCAAGACAGTCATTCATACTGGATATGGCCTCTACTATGGCCGCATCATCAATGCCATTGTCCTGAACACCTACGAAGCCAACGGCAGCCCCAAGGGGCAGTTCACCATTCCCTCGATCTACAGCACAACCACTGCCAATGGCGCCCCGGCTTTCCCGCAGGTGAGCAGCACCGCCACCTTCCCGACCGGGCCCAATATCGACTATTTCGATAAAAACTTCCAGAATCCGCAGATTCAGCAGTTTGACCTCAGCGTTCAACGCCAGGTCTTCGGCAATACAACGGCGACGGTCTACTATCTTGGCGCTTTGGGACGCGAACTGCCCAACTTCCTCAATCTCAATCTGAACAATTCGTCGGTGGCATCATCCACCAATACCGCGCAGTCCACCATGTATCAGAGCACGCTTACCGTGACGGACTCGAACAAAAGCACCACAGGATCAACGTGCGGACCGCTGGCCTGCGGCACCACCATTACCTCCAACGTCTACGCCAAGTCTGCCAAGCCGACCTCCGGCTCCACGGTCTACACCTACAACAATTCCAACTACGGCGGTGTTACCAAGGTCGTCAGCAATATCAATTCCAGCTACAACGGATTGGTCTTCGATCTGACGAACCGCAGCAATAAGTACGCCCAGTACGACATCAACTACACTTGGTCGCACGCCTTGGACTATAACCAGAATCAGAGCACTTCACCCACCACCAACAACTGGTTTGATCCCTGGTCCAACCCCAAGGCCAACTACGGCAACTCCAACTTCAACGTTCCCAACCGCTTCATTGCCTGGGCCATGTTGAGCTACCCCGGCAAGTCAACCGGTCCGCTAAAGTACTTGACCAACGGATGGCACGCCAACCCAATTATCCAGGTGCAGAACGGCCTGCCTTACTCAGCGGGTGTCAGTGGCAGCAATCAGCCGTCGACAACCTATGGCAGCTACACCTACACCGCCGCAGGCTCGGGCATAAACGGCGCTGGCTCTTACAACAGCTATCTGTTGCAGATCGGCCGCAATACCTACAAGTTCCCCACTACTACCGTGTTGGACTTGCGCTTGCAAAAGGACATCAAAATCAGTGAGCGGCTCAACTTGGAGCTGTTGGGCGAGGCTTTCAATCTGCTCAATCACCAGAATGTGACTGGCGTGAGCTCAAATGCCTATAACATCAGCAGCAGCTCGCTGGTGTATCAGGCGCCTTCGGGCTCGGGAACGAGCGCAACGGGCTTCGGTACGGTAAGCAATGCCGACTCCACCTTTGTTTACAGCCAGCGCCAAATGCAGCTTGGCGTCAAGCTGGATTTCTAATTCGTCTGGGCCGCAGTTCTGCGGTCCAGCCAAAACAGCGCGGCAGCTTCGGCTGCCGCGCTTTGTTTTTGTTGCGGGAAATAGCGTGTCCTTGCCACTCGGTATGCAGGGTCACTCCGGTAGCGTCATCGGCGACAATAGAGCTATGAAGCGCTCCGGCACAGCCGATCTTCCTCTCCATGGTGGGCATGTTCCGTTGTGGCTGGCCGAGCGCATGACGCAACTTGGCAGCGCAATTGTCGAGCAGATTGTGTTTTCCTACGGGCCATCGGAATTCCTTACGCGCCTGAGCGACCCCTTCTGGTTTCAGGCGCTGGGCTGCGTGATGGGGATGGATTGGCACTCTTCCGGCATTACCACCTCCGTCATGGGCGCGCTCAAGCGCGGGCTCAATCCACGCTTTTCTGAGTTGGGCTTTGCCATCTGCGGTGGACGCGGCCGGCACTCGCAGCGTACGCCCGACGAGTTGCGCGAATTTTCCAGCCGAACCGGCTTGAATGGCGATGAACTGGCTCGCACCAGCCGCCTCACTGCGCGCGTGGACAACAACGCCATTGCCGATGGCTTTCAGCTCTACCTGCATTCCTTCGTGATTCACAAATCGGGAGAATGGGCTGTTGTACAGCAGGGAATGAATCCGGCGAACCATTTGGCGCGGCGTTACCATTGGCACTCGACGAGCGTGCGCGACTTCGTTTCCGATCCGCACACGGCCATTCTCGGACAGCCACAGGGAACGATTCTCAATCTGGTGGATGCGCGCGCCGCCAACGCGCAGCAGGCACTGCTCACGATTGCGGGCGAGCCGGTTGAGTCTTCCCTGCAAGAAGCACGCAGGCTGACCATGCCATTGCGCCATGACGTTCGTCCTGCCGATGTGGATTTAAAGCGGCTTGGCGCAGTGCTGGCGGTCGCGCATGAAAGGGAACTGCGGGATTTTGCGTCCTTGCTCCTGGTTGAGGGGCTCGGACCGCGCACTTTGCAATCGCTTGCGCTGATTGCCGAAGTGGTGCATGGCGCACCCTGCCGCTTTTCCGATCCGGCGCGATTTTCCTTTGCGCACGGCGGCAAGGACGGCCATCCGTTTCCGGTTCCGCTCAAGACTTACGACGATTCGCTTGGCGTGTTGCGGCGTTCGCTGGATGCCGCGCGCCTTGGACAGACGGAGAAGATTGAAGGCTTTCGCCGTCTGGACCAACTCACCCGCGCCGTCGAAGAAACACGGCAGCCACTGGCTGATTTCAGCGCCGCCATCGCACACGAACGCGCGATCTCGCCTTCGCTCGACGGGAGGACTGTTTTCGACGACGCGCGCCCAGCGAGAAAAAAGCCAGCCAGCGCGCAGCTTTCGTTGTTTCCTGAATGACGACGAGACGCAGCAAAGGCGCTTATGCCGAAAGGAAGCTGGAGATCTCCTGGGCGATCATGCTCTGTGCCGAGCGCTTGGGCATGTGCGTCTGGCCTGGAAGACTGGCCGTTTGGACATTTGGCAGAGTCTTCAACAGCGCGGCGAAGGCATGACGGAAGGGATGCACGGGACTTTCGGTTCCGAGCAGCAGTAGGGTCGGGCAGGAGAGCCGGACGCAGGCATCCACGTTCCCCGGCAGGCCATCCATGGCCTTCAGTTCGCGGGCCCACGAAGGAATTTCAGAGACCAGATAGGGCCAAGCTTTCGACGAGCGCATCTTGCGAACGTGCGCTTCCGGGAACTCTACAAACTTTCTCAGGCCAATTTCCAGAGCATCGTCCAGCCGGCCATCGTCGACGGCGCGGCAATACGGCTCGAAGTTCTCGCCGGCAATCAGCCCGCCAACCGGCAAGGGCGGCTCATACAAGACAAGCTTTTGCACCGAGGTGCGCAGTGCGGCTCCGAGGGCGCAAATCGCTCCGTAGGAGTGGCCCACAAGACTGGCGTCGCGTCCTGCGGCGGACAGCACCGCCATGACATCGTCATATTCGCGGTCGATGCCGTAGGCGGTCGCTCCGCGTTCGCTGTGCCCGTGACCACGGCGATCCATCAGAAAGCAGGTGAACTGGCGCGACAGGCAGGTCGCCACGCCCAGCCAATCTGAACCTCTGGAGAGACTGCCATGCACAAAAACGATGGCGGGACCATGCCCGATGCGGCGATAGCCGATGCGGGTTCCATCCTTCGATTGCACATATTCCTGTACGGCTTCACTCTGCATCTTATCGATTGTTTTAGCTTCCAATGTATTCTTTTCGACCAAGGACGATTATCTCGCCTGCCATCGCGTGCAGGCAAATCCGCTCCATGAGTCTGCACGAAAACGGACTGTGATCTTTCTCCTTCGGCAATTCAGGCGATTTCATAGCACCTCAGCCCATAGCGGCGAAGCGACAAAGGCGGCATGAATCAGCCCGACGTGCGAGTAGGTTTGAGGAAAATTGCCCCACATGCGCGGTTCCACGGGATCATAGTCTTCCGAAAGGAGTCCCAGACTTGACAAGGCTCCTTGGATTCGGCCATACAGGTCGGTTGCTTCGTCGCGGCGTCCTGTCGCGGCCAGCGCATCGATCAGCCAGAAGGTGCAGATGACAAAAGCCACCGATGGCCTGCCGAAACCGTCGTTCAGCTTGTAGCGCTGCAACCACCCTCCCATCGACAAGTCCTTATGAATGGCATCAACCGTATTGAGCAGCATGGGGTCATTGTTTGGAAGGAAATGCAGGCGGACCATCTGGAGAAGGGAAGCGTCCAGATCCTCTCCGCCGTAGTGGCCGACGAAACTTCCCCGGCCTGGATTCCAGGATTGGGCAATAATCTCGGCATGAATTCGTTTGGCTGCGGAGTGAAACTCGGCGGCGTTTTCCGGCGCGTGCCGGTCCATGACCCGGGCCATGCGATCAGCCGCCGCCCAGCACATGAGGCTGGAGAAGGTTTGCGGCTTCCACTCCGTTCGGTACTCCCAGATGCCCGCATCCGGCTGCCCATTGACAGAGATCGCCTTGCGCGCGAGTCCCTCGATCAACTGCATGGCCACGGGCGAACGCTCGGCGCTTAGCCGCTCATCGAGAAAAATCGGCGTCAGCGCCAGAACCATTTCTCCATAGATGTCGTTCTGGCAGTGCAGCGCGGCCGCATTTCCGATTCGGACCGGCCGCTCGCCGTTGTAACCGGGCCAGTTTTCAAGGATGGACTCCTCCAGCTTCTTTGACCCATCCACCCGGTAGAGCGGAGCAAGATTGAGCCCCGGCTCTCCGCCGGCGACATTCAATAAATACTGAAGAAACTTTTCGCGTTCTTCAAATTGCCCCAGCATCTGGAAGGCATTCAGCACGTAATAAGAGTCGCGCAGCCAGCAGTAGCGATAATCCCATGTGCGCCCGCTGCCAGGCGACTCCGGAATCGAAGTGGTCATGGCCGCGATGATCGCGCCGGTGTCCTCAAAGCAATGCAGCTTCAGCGTCAGTGCGGAGCGGATAACCTCTTGCTGGAAATAGGGAGGAATGTCGCACTGCTTGACCCATAGCTGCCAGTAGAGGGTCGTTTCGTTCAGAAAACGCTCGCACAAGGGCGTCAAAGGCTCTTCGACCGGCGCGCCCCAAGCCAGCACCAGATATTGGCGGCCGGTCAGGGTAAACGGCTGTCCGCCCAGATAGGAAAGGGGAATGTCGGTGGTCAGTCGAAGTTGACTGGCAAACCCTTCATAGCGGATATGATGCGAGCCTTGCACGGAGTTGGGCTTGACTTTGGACCAACCCAGTCTCGGCTCGCAGATGATCGAGATTCGGGGGGTGCCTTCGATCGGCTCCACGATGCGGATCAACTGGGTCGGCCGGAAAGCGCGCCCGAATTGCAGAAACCGGGGCGCGAAGTCAATCACACGAAAAGAGCCGGAAGGGGTTTGAAAGGTCGTTTCCAGGATGTTGGTGTTGGGCAGATAGCGCTGGACGCCGGTTTCGCCGCCTGCCGGACCAATCAGATAACGGCCGCCCTCCTGGCTGTCCAGAAGCGTTGAACAGACCGGCTCGGAATCAAAGCGGGGCAGGCAGCACCAGACAACTTCCCCGCTTTTGTGGATCAGTGCGGAAAACTGGCAGTTTCCGATTAAACCCAAATCCTCAAGTCGCATTTTATACACCCAAACGCAAGGATTCCGTGATTCAATCTGAGTATGACACGGATGGCGCGATTCATCCTCGCCCTGATCGTGGGCCTAGCTATTTTGACGTGGGTTGCCTCGGGCGTAGTGCAAACGACGGTGCGTGGGTGGTTCGAGCGCGACGTCAACTCTCGCTCGCAATTGGTGCTGACCGGTGCGCAGAATTCGCTGGCGAATGCTTGGAGCGTCCCCGAAGATCTCAATAAGCAGTTGGCCGCTCTGGCGCGTGATGAACGCGTGATGGGCGCGGCGGCTTGCGGCGTCGACTTGAGTACGCGGTCCAGCACGCCGGGCTTTCCGCAAGAGTTCAATTGCCTGGCGGTGGGCACCCGCGTCGATGCCGATAACGCGACGGTAGGCAAAAGCCATGAGGAGGCTGGCGAGTGGAGCACCATGGCGACGCTGCCCACGGGACGCGTCTATGTTAGTGAGATGCCGATCTGGAGTCAGGGGCAGGAGTTAGGCTTTGCGGTTCTGGTGCAGGACTTGAGCTACATCGACCGGCGGGAGAAGGCGGCGCAGAAGTTTCTGATTGTGCTTTTTGGCCTCCTGGCCATCACGGCTTTCGGCGTGCCCCTGCTGGTGGCCAAATGGGCGCGTTCCGACTGGAGCCTGGAACTGCGCAAGCTGCTTCACGGCGGAGGCAAGCAAAGCCGGGAATTCCAGCCGATCCTCAGCGACATGCGCGAGTTGGTCGGGCGCATGGTGGACGAACGGGAATATGCGCCCGGTCAGTGGACGGCGGAGCGTCTGAAGCAGACTTTGAACCGGCATTTGCAAGGGGAGAAGATCGTTATCCTGGCAAACCGCGAGCCTTACATTCATCATTACGCAAACGATGGCAAGATTGAGGTCCAGCATCCGGCCAGTGGCTTGGTTACCGCGCTTGAGCCGATCATGCGCGCCTGTTCCGGCGTGTGGGTTGCCCACGGAAGCGGGGACGCCGATCGGGAAACGGTGGATCGCAACGATCACGTTCGCGTGCCGCCCGGTGAAGAGTCGTATCATATCCGCCGTGTCTGGCTTTCCGACGAAGAGCAGCAGGGCTACTATTATGGTTTTTCCAACGAAGGTCTATGGCCGCTCTGCCATATTGTTGATGCTCGGCCAGTATTCCGTGCCGAGGACTGGCGGCAATACCGCGCGGTGAATCAGAAATTCGCCGACGCGGTCTGTAGTGAAGCCGATTCCGATGATCCAATCATTCTGGTGCAGGATTATCATTTCGCCCTGGCGCCCGCGATGATTCGCAAACGCCTGCCGGCCGCGACCGTGATTGTTTTTTGGCATATCCCGTGGCCCAACGGCGAGCGAATGGGCATCTGTCCCTGGAGAAATGAGATTCTCGAAGGCTTGTTGGGAAGCAGCATCCTCGGCTTTCATACGCAGCTCCACTGCAATAACTTTCTCGATTCCGTGGACAGGTATCTGGAAACGCGTATTGATCGCGAGCACAATGCGGTGGTGATGCAGGGGCATAGAACGCTGATCCGTCCCTATCCGATTTCCATTCAATGGCCGGTTCAGTGGGCCGAGATGGCGCCCAGTGTCGACGAGTGCCGCGCGCAGTTGTGGCGGGAGCTTGGCTTGAAGCCGGACGCTCTGCTCGGCGTTGGCGTTGATCGCCTGGACTATACCAAGGGTATTGAGGAGCGCTTCCTGGCCGTGGAGCTTCTGCTGGAACGGCATCCGGAATTTTGCGGCCGGTTCAGCTTCGCCCAATTGGCGGCGCCTAGCCGGACCCAAATCGAACGATACAAAGTGCTCAATGAAACCGTCGAGCGCTTGGCTGAACGCATCAACCAGCGGTTCGGAAAGAAGGACTACAAGCCCATCCTCCTGCTTCGATCGCATCACGAACCCCAGGAAGTGTTTCGCTTCTATCGCGCGGCGGACCTTTGCTACGTCAGCAGCTTGCATGACGGCATGAATCTGGTGGCCAAGGAGTTTGTTGCAGCACGCAGCGACCTGAAAGGCGTGCTGGTGCTCAGCGAGTTTACCGGGGCGGCCAGGGAACTGACCGAGGCGCTGATTGTGAATCCCTACGATCTGGAGAGCAGCAGTGCCGCCATGGCCGCCGCTCTGATCATGCCTGTCGATGAGCAGAAGGATCGAATTCGTTCGATGCGCGCCATGCTGGCGCAATTCAATGTTTATCGATGGGCCGGGAAAATGCTGGTGGACGCAGCGCGCTTGCGTAGCCAGGAGCGGCTGGCCGGACGCTTGGCTGAACGCGCAAACATCAGCCGGGGCGCCTGATCTTTTTGAGCTTCTTTCGGCTTCGATCCCAGCGGGCGCTTTTGTCCTTGATGACTCAGTCGAGACCCAGCGGGACTCCGGTCACGGTGACGTGCTTTTCACTTTTGACGGAGCAGTCAAACTCTGAAACGAAGGACCTAGAAATATTTCTTGACATCAATGGCGGGACATCAAAGCATTGATTGCTTCATAAGGTCTGACCACGCTCATATGAATTCGTTTCCTGATTGCTTTAGTGTGGAGGTCTCTTGTTTATGTCTGTGCCGCGCTGAATTTCCTTATGAAAAATATTTCCTCCTTGATATTAGGCTCAGGCGTTTCGGGCCAAATAGCCGCGCTGGCATAGGGCCTTGGGGCTTTTACGGTTGTAGGCTTCGGCTCTGCTTTTAATCCCTCCATTTCGGAGTATGAGATATTTTAAGAACTTCTCTTGACAGTGGCATGAGCGGCTTCACATAATGTTTGGACTAACGAGGTCTGACCACAAGCGTTCGCAGTCTTTCTTTGCTGTCCCCCCGGCAAAGGGCCAGATCTTTTGGATTTTGCACTAAGTTGTGCCCGGAGATATCCCATGCTGCGTCGCTTGCTCTATGCCAGTGTCCTTTTGCCTATACTGTGTCTGTTTCCCATGCTGAACGCCGGTGCACAGACCCCTGTCGCGCTGCCCTACACCATGACGACGTATGCAGGACTTTCGCCGATGACGGCGACCGCCGGCACGCAGTGCCCGAATCTTCCCGCGGGCGTCGTGTCAACGGACAAGTACGGGGACGGCTGCCTGGCACAGAATGCGATCCTGGGGGCGGCCGCCTATGGCGGTGCGCTGGTGGACCTGCAGGGCAACATCTATATCGTCGATGACATCAACCTCGTCATCCACAAGATCAATCCCGCTACGGGCATCATGACTCTGGTCGCGGGCAACGGAACCGCTTGTTCAAGCAAACAGTCTTCCTATGGAGACGGCTGCCCGGCGGCTACGGGAACCGTCCTTGTCAATGAACGCAGCGCGAACATTGACTACTACGGCAATATCCTGCTCGGAGGCTATGGCAGCCACCTGGTGCACATGATTTGCCTCAACGCCGCGCCTCTGTGTGTCAGCGGAACCCCCGCACCAACTGCAGCGAATCCACTTCAAATTCAGATCGGCAATATGGGGGTGGTGGCGGGATGCGCGGGAAATGCGGGAGGTCAGGGAACAAGCGGAATAGGCGTCGAAAACACGCCAGGCTTTTCCTTGGTAAGTTATTCTCTCAGCGCCTTCAAGAACAGCGGTACTTGCAATACGACGAGTCTCAATATGGGCGAAGTGGACAAGCCCGAAGGCATTACGGCGGATGTCTACGGCAACGTTTACTATGCGGATAGCGCGGCCAGTCGCTGGCGGGTGGTGCTGGGGCCGCAGACCTATAACGGAGTTACCAATCCGCTCTACACCATTCTGACAAAGAACACGGCCTGGACATCGGTGACAGCCGGTTATGTGTATACCATCTCGGGCTATCCTTCCACGACTGCGACGGTCAAGGGGAACAGTTGCAATGGCGGCGGAACAGCCACGGACACATACGGCGATGGCTGTCTGTTTACCAGCAGCGTCGGCATGGGCGTATCAGGCTACCCGACAGGCATGGGCGTCGATGCTGCCGGTAACATGATCTATACCGACTTGAACCGCGGCCTGCGCGTCTTTTATGTGAGCGATGGAACAAACTTCGCCGCCGGGACGGCTGGTTACATCGCTGGTCAGCGGATGAAGAACGCGATCATCACCAATGGCTCTTCTTATGTGACGACGCCAGTGACGGGCTTCAACTATATTCTGGCGGGGGGACTTCTCAGCGGTGGCGGTGGCACGGCAATCAGCACATCGACTCCGGCGACACTGGGCTCAAGCTTGAACCTTTCGGCAGATAACAAGATGTTCAAGCTTGCAGTCAGCCCGCAGGGACATGTTTTCGTTGGTGACAGCCTAGCACCTGCAAGGATGTATTTCTACGACATCAACACAGGCTATATGAGAACCTTGTTTGCCGGATCCGCAAACATAACTGTCGGGAATTATTGCAATGGGACTTCCGGGTTAAAGTCACTGAGCGCCTATAGCGATGGCTGTCCGGCGACCAAATCCTTGTTTACGAATGTAAGTAGTCAGAGCGTTGGTGTCGATCCGCAGGGCAACCTGTATATGTACGACGGAACCGAACCTGTCATACGCAAAGTGCTGGCGCAAGGATTTTCGCCGCAGGGAATCGGCACTCCCGGAACCGCGCTGACGCAGACCTTCCAGGTTCACCTGCCTGAAACAGCTACGGGAACCGTATCTCCGGCGACAGCGACTATTAGTTCCAGCCCGGACATCACCGTGGCTTCGGGGACAAACCCCACTACTCCGGCGTGTGCGCAGAATGCCGACAAGACCGTCGATTGCACCGTGACGGTGACCACTGCGCCTTCCGCTGTTGGCCAGCGGTCTGCGGCACTGACGGTGGCTTTGCCGAGCGGAAGCTGGCAAAATGCCTCGGCGACCATCAACCTGAGCCAAACGGAAACTGGCTCGGTGCTGGCCGTCGACAACGCAGTGATGGGCGGTTCCAGCGAAGCGCTTACGACCAATGCGCTCCTGACGGGGACGACTCCGGCCAGCGTGGCTCTGGATGGCGCGGGAAATCTCTACGAAGCCAGCGGCACAAGCATTCTTGAACTGGCCAGTGGAGTTACCAGCACGCTGGCTACTTCCTTGGCGTCTACACCCAGCCAGATTGCGGTGGATCCGGTAGGCAACGTCTTTGCGGTCAACAGTGGAACTCCGACGATTACGGAACTCGCGGTGACCGCCGCAGGTGCGCCCTCAAGCTACGCGACGGCCTCGGTTTCCTACACGTCCAGTGGAAGCGCCGCCGCTCCTCAGGCCATTGCCGTCGATCAGTTCGGCAACCTCTATGTGGCGGACTATCAATCGAGCGGTTCTTCTGTGTACAAGCTGTCCCTGTCGCCGCTCACACAGCAGTATCAGAATCAGTTGACGGTCGCTAGTGGCCTGAATAATCCGGTCTCGCTGGCAGTGGATGCTTCTGGCAATGTTTTTGTGGCGGACAAGGGGGCCAGCGCAGTCTATAAACTGGCGCCGGGAGCAACTGGAAGCTACACGCAATCGACAATGGCGTCGGGCATCGTCCCGGTCGCCGTGGCCGTGGACGCGGGCGGCGATCTCTATGTGCAGGCTGGCACGACGGTCACGGAATATCCGGTGAGCGGTCCGACTGCCACCGGCGTCACGGTGCTTTCCGGCTTAAGCACGCCTGCGGGTCTCGCGGTCGATGGCCTGGGAAATGTTTATAGCGCGGATGCAAGCAATACCTACGTGACGCAAGTTGTGCGCGACGCTGTAACGGCAAATTTTGGCTCGGACTATTCTTTGGAATTCGCCGCGACACTGACCAATGTGGGCAATCAGGTTTCCACGGCACAAACTACAAATGGCGCTGAGGGAGATTTTCTCTTAGCCGGTGGCTCTTCCAATGGCTGCACATTTGCCAGTAACCTTCTGGCTGCGATGACCGCTGGCGAGGCCTGCACCATGACCGCGTACTTCCCGGCCATCGGCAATTCTCAGGATACCGATGCGATCAAGTTTACGCCTACTTCTCCTGCTACCTCGGCTGTGGGCCAACTGACGCTGACAGGTCTGGCAATCTATACAGGTTATGATACCACTACAGCGATCGGATCAACGACAACAACGAATCCGTCTTATGCGACCAGCGGCACGGAAATCAGCTTCCCGGTTTCGGTGACCGCGAGTTCAACATCCTCTGATGGCAAACAGACGGGCAATACCGTGGGACCGACCACATCCAACTACGTTTCCGTCAGCGTGGATTCCGGTGCCAGTACGACCTACAACTTCACAAGTGCGAGCGGACTCACTGCCTCTCTCACGCTGAATCTCTCCGGCTTGAAGGCGGGCAGCCACTCGTTTACTGTGACCTTCCCGCAACAAGGATCGTTCCTTACTTCCAGCGCCTCGTTGGGTTCGTTCAGCATTGGGCAGGCGAGCACGTCAGTGAGCGCTTGGACCCCCGCCGCAACCACCCAGCAGGTCAGCCAGGCCATCGGAACCAGCGTGCTGAATGCAACAGCAAGTACGGCGGACAGCTCTGTAACCAGCATTGCAGGAAACTTCGTTTACACGGCGCTCTGCACCAGCACCGACACTAACTGCCAGGCGTCCTATTCGAGCGCGGTCGGTATTGATGCTTCCACCTATCTGCCCATCGGCACCTACACCCTAAGCGCGACCTTTGTTCCGACCGACACCACGGACTATTCGACGAATTTGACGCCGGTCACGGTTGCCGGTTACACGGTGACCAAAGCCAGCACTACGGCTACCGTGGGCGCAACCACAAATCTTGTGGCAAACGACGGCACCGGCAATTACGCGACTCTGTCGGCTGCGCTGGCGGCCCTGCCAGTTACCGGCGGAAGCATCTACCTGAAGCCTGGCACCTATACAGGCCAGAATGCTATCAGCTACCCCAAGGTTTTCCTGCGCGGGCTGGGCGGCGATCCGACGGCGGTGATTCTTGCTGGCTCGAATGGCGCCTTCTCCACGCCCCCCACAGGCTTCACCCTCGGACCGGCGGGCAAAGGGGGCGATGAAGGCTCGGCAATCCTGGATGTGAGCAAGAACGGCTACATGGGCACTACGGCGGCGAGCGGTTCGTATTCGCCGTATGGCTTTTACGCCGATTATCTAACCATTCAGAACACCTACAACACTGATCCGACAGCGACCTCCGTGAATAATGGGGTCACCAGCAGCGGCACGTGCGCGACGACTGCGGCAACCTCTTTGCAAGCCCTATACAACTTAGGCACGGAGTGCGGTTCGCAGGCGTTGGCGGTTTGGCTCGGCGCCGATCAGGCGATCCTGAACAACGTCAATCTGAGCAGCCAGCAGGACACACTGTATGCCGGCTATCAGGGCACCAGCGGCAGTACTTACGTTCCGGCTCGCCAATACATCTGGAAGGGCCTGATTACCGGAGATGTGGATTACATCTTTGGAGATTCGGCGCTGGTTCTGGATCATACAAACATCTTCACCACCTGGCATGGCACAGCGGCCACCGGCACTGAGACTATTACGGCGCAGAACAAACGTGCTGCGAACGGCAGCAGCGGCGATTATTTGAGCGGCTACATCTGCAATGCCTGTACGCTCATGTCGCAGAGCCAGGGCATGTCCAAGCTTTACTATGGCCGTCCTTATGGAGTCTATTCGACTTTTGTCTTGTTGAACTCTCAAGTGGATCAGGTGAATGCATCTGGTTGGATTGGATGGGACGGTGCCTCGGAATATCTATCGACCTCGACCTATGCCGAGTACAACACCCAGCCGTATACGGATCCTGTGGTCGGAGTGTCTCCATATCCGGCGACCTTGGCGGGTGGCGTCACTCCAACGGGTGGCAATTCCGGCTCAGGTGCAATAACCTATAGCTCTCGTGAGTCCTATGCGCTGCAACTGACGGCGGCGCAGGCTGCACCCTACTACCCGATCAACTTCCTTTCTTCGACGGTGTCGACGACGGGTGGCTACAGCGGCATGCCGACCACTTGGAACCCGGTGACTGCACTGGCAAATGCGGTGAACGCTTTTGCCTCCACGGGTACATCCTTGTCGGTGGCTTCTGGCACCAGCGTCACCATCCTGGTTCGTCCGCAGACTCCGGGCGCGGGCGTAATTCCCACCGGAAACTATACGATCTATGACGGCAGCACGCCTCTGGTCAGCAACGGCACGCTCGATGCCAGCGGTGAGGCGTATTACTCCACCTCAACGTTGCCGGCGGGCACGCATCTGATCACGGTGAACTATAGTGGCGACGGCAATTTTGCCGCTTCAACTTCCGCTACACCGTTTGTTCTGAACGTCACAGGCAGCAGCACGGTATCGCCGTCGATCACGATTGCCGCCTCGTCTGTGACCTATGGCTCTTCTGCCAGCGCGACCGTCAAGGTCGCGGCCAGCAGCGGAAATTCTGTTCCATCGGGTACGCTTTTGATCACTGTAGACGGCGGAATCGCGCAGACGGCTACGCTCTCGAGCACTGGTACATATAGTTTGACGCTGTCTTCATTGGCCGCCGGAACGCATACCCTCAGTGTGATCTACGAGGGCGACAGCAACTTCCTGGGAGGCACGGCGACCGGAACTCTCACCGTCGCCAGGGCGCCGCTGCAGGTTGTGGCCAATAACGCCACCATGGCCGTGGGCGGTACGTTGCCCAGCTTTACCTATGCCATCTCCGGCTATGTGAATTCGGAGACCTCCAGCGTGTTGAGTGGCATGCCTGTACTGGCCACCAGTGCTACAGGTAGCGCTGTGGGCGAGTATCCCATTACCATCACGACCGGCACGCTGTCGGCCAGCAATTACACGTTTCTCTTCACCAACGGCATCCTTTACGTTACGGGGACATCACAGGCGACAGCCGTGGCCACTGGCGATACCCGTACAGTGAATGAACCTGTCTTCCCTGCGGTCTGCCAGCAGTTGACGGCTGGTATCACCATGGTTAACGACGACATTCCCGATGCCATCGACAACCCCAACACCACGGCTGGCGTGAGCACCAATCCGGACGGCGCGCGCATTCAGACCGCTTTGAATGCTTGCTCGGCGACTGCGGTTGCGGCTGGTACGAATCTGGCGGTGCAATTGTCCGTGGACGGAGCAGGGCACAACGCCTTCCTTACCGGTCCGCTGTCCATGCCGTCGAATGTCACTCTGCTGGTCGATCCGGCGGTGGTGGTCTTCTTCTCGCGCAATGCGCAGGACTACGACAAGGTTGCCGGTACGCATACCTGTGGCACGATTAACACGAGCAGCGCAACCAGTTCCTGCTTGCCGCTGATCGACATTCCGAAGACTTCGACGAATGTCGGCATCATGGGGTTTGGCAAACTGGATGGCCGTGGCGGCGATGCGCTCATTAACGCCATTGACCCCTACGAGGGCTATAGCTGGTGGGGCTTGTCGGCTGCCTACTCGAGCCCCAATAGCCAGCAGAATCCGCGTTGGATCCTGATCGAGAGTGGATCCAGCAACATTACCCTCTACAAGATCACGCTGCGTAATTCTCCGTTGTTCCACATTTCAACTTCGGGCGCCGTCTCTGGCCTTACCGTCTGGGACGTCAAGGTCGTGACGCCTACCAGTGCACGCAATACAGACGGCATCGATCCAGGAAGCGTGACAAACGCCACGATTACCCGTTCGTGGATCTCCGATGGCGACGATAATATTGCCGTCGGCGCATCCTCCAAAGCATCAGCGAATATTTCAGTGACCAACAACCATCTCTTCGCGGGGCATGGAGAGTCCATTGGCAGCTATACCGGCGGCGGCGTAAGCAATATTCTTTTTGACGGCAATATGGCCGTCGGCAATGGCTTTGCTGGTGCTGGCAGTACTGTCAGCAGCGCCGGAACCTTGGCCAGCAACGGCAGTACGACTGGAACAGCCGACAGCAACTCGACGGGCATTCGCATCAAGACAGCCAATGATCGCGGCGGTTTGGTCACTGGAATTCAGTATTCCAACTCCTGCTTCCTCGATCACAAGTCGGATGTCCAGTTCACCCCTCTCTACAACACCAACTCCGGGACGCTGACTCCAGACTTTACGAACATCCTGCTGCAGAACCTGGTTTTTGTGAACGATTACACAACGGCCAGTACTGGCACGTTGCAGTTCACCGGCGCTGCGAACGGAACCACCATCAATCCATTGCAGGTCACGCTGGATAATGTGACATTCCCCAGCGTGCTTTCGTCGTCCAGTTTTGTGACCACAGGAACAGCCGGAACAGAAACCAACGCCCAACTCACGTACGGACCGGGCCAGATATCGAGCAACTTCGTCACGGCTTGGGCAAGCTTCGCCGGTTCCAATGGCGATACGGTGACAGACAATCGCACGGCCACCAGCCTGCTTCCGCCAACCTGCAACTTCACTTACATTGCGCCGGAGTTAACTGGCCCCAGCGGTCTGCCGCAGACAATCACTTACGGCCAGAACGCTACGGCGATCGTCATTCTGACGCCGGCAGTTGGAGGCGCGGCCTATCCCACCGGCACCGTCAAACTGACTGACGCGCTGACCGGCAGCACGTATACGGGAACACTCTCAGGCTCATCTGATACTCTTTCGATTCCTTTGACGGGGCTGTCCGTAGGAACACACACATTTGCGGCCGCATATTATGGCGACACGAACTATGTTCCAACCACGACGGGCTCAGCCTACACAACAGCGGGACCGTATGTCATTACAGTTACCCCGGCATCCTCCGGAAGCCTGAGCAGCACCTCGACGTCGCTGTTGCTGTCCAGCACCTCCGCAACCTACGGCACAAGCGTTACTGCCACCGCGACCGTTACGGGGAGTACTCCGACAGGCAGTGTGCAGTTTGTGGTCAGCGGCGGCGGCAGCACGGGCAGTTACACCTACGCCACAGTGAATCTCACCTCCGGGACAACCTCCGGAATTGCCACGGCAAGCATCAGTCTGCCGTACAACGCCACCGCTTACAGCATTACCGCCATCTATAGCGGCGATGCCGCGAATGCCGGTTCTACATCGTCGTCGGCTTCGCTCACCGTTGGTGCGGCTGTGACCACAACTTCTCTTACGGCCAGTGCCACGAGCGTTGCTCAAGGGCAGCCTGTGACTTTGACCGCAAGCATTGCCTCTGTGGCCGGAACGCCGACTGCTGGAACGGTCACTTTTACCTACTCGACCACCAGCGGCGGAACACAGATCACCATGGGAACGGCTGCGGTCAGCAGTGGCGTTACCACCTTCTTCACCGACAGCCTTCCGGTTGGCACCGCCTATGTCAAGGCGACCTATGCTGGCAGTGGGAGCTATGGCGGATCCGCTACCCTAGCACCCATGCAGATCACGGTCACCGCGGCGTCAATCACCGCGCTGTCTAGCAATCCCCTCCCGCTGCCTTACACCATGACTACGATCGCCGGCGGTTCTTCGCTTACGATTCCAAGCAGCGGGAACATGGCCTGCACCGGCGCTACCGATAAGTATGGTGACGGTTGTCTGGGCACAGCAATTGCCTTTACCTCCGGCGACGATTTGCGCGCTGTTGCGGCCGATCCCTTCGGCAATGTCTATCTTTCTGACATCAGCGCCCTGCGGGTGCGGCGTATCGCTCCGAATGGCATCATTACCACCTTTGCGGGCGGTGGATCGACCTGCACGCCTCCGGCATCTACGGGGGCCACGGGGACTGGTTGCACACCCACGCTGGCATCTCTCAGCAAAGCGCGCGGCGTCTCCACGGATGCTGCCGGCAATGTCTTCATCGCCGATTACAGCGCAGACAAGGTGTATGAGGTCAAGGCTTCTGACGGCCTGATGTATCTAGTCGCTGGCACGGGTACGGCCACCTCGACTGGCGATGGCGGCCTTGCGACTTCGGCGACAGTTTATGCGCCACGCAGCGCAGTGGCCGATACTTTGGGGAATATCTACATCGCCGATACGAGCGGCAACAGAATCCGCGTCGTTGATACGGCCGGATACATCCATGCCTTTGCTGGCACGGGAACCAGCTCTTCAACCGGCGATGGCGCTGCCGCCACCTTGGCCACGATCTCCAATCCGCAGGGCGTGCTGACGGACGCCAACCTGAACGTCTACATTGCTGATGGCGGAGGCAGAATCCGCGTGGTCTGCGTAACCTGCGGAACCAGTTCGCCGCTGGACTATCTGCTGCAGAAACTGGGCGCTACCACGACGCTGAATTCAGCAACGAATGGCTTCATCTACACCATTGCTGGCAACGGCTCATCCACGGCCTCAACATCGACCTACACCGCGCCGGTTCTTTCCACCTCGGTCCCCATGGCAGCACAAAAGCTGGCCATGGACAACAGCGGCAACCTTTACATTTCCGATGGCAATGGCTTCATCTGGTTCCTGGATTTCAGAACCGGATACCTGCGTGCCATTGCAAGCAACTCCTCTACGGTATGCTCCAGTGCCACAAATACCGTGGGCGACGGCTGCCCGGCTACCCAAGCCAGTTTTGGCACCGGTACCGGCGGTGGTCTTGGCGTGGGCAGTGATGCGTTGGGCAACATCTACATCTCTGACTCGACGAACGGGCGCATTCGCAAGGTCGTCACCGGCTTGCAGTCTTCTTCGACCGCAACCGCTGCAACCACGACGCTGCCCGTCGAGCTTCACTTCATTCCAGGAGAAACTCTGGCGGCCAGCAACGGGTTGGCGATTACTTCCAGCGAGTGGACTCTGGGCACGGCCTCCTGCACGACAAATACGGATACGACTGCTGATTGTCTGTTTACTTCAGGCTTCGATCCTGCGGTTCCCGGCCTGCGTTCCACGCCGCTGACCGTGACCAGTTCGCTCGGCAACACCTTCTACTTCGGCCTGTCCGGATTGGGCCTTGGCGCTGGAGCCACGCTCGATCCTGCCAGCCAAATCAGTTTCGGCACGAGTCTGTCTGTAGCTGGCTTGGCCACCGACAACACGGGTAACGTCTATGTTTCCGACGCTACCAGCAAGAGCGTTCTTCGCTTTGCTTCCAGCGCACAGACGGGAGGAAGCGGCGCGGCGTTTACCACGCTGGGCACCCTCACTGCACCGGGGGCTCTAGTGGTCGATCAACGCGGCTACGTTTATGTGGCAGATACCTCTGCTGGCACAATCACGCAGATCTCTCCTGCGGGTGTTGCAAAGGTGGTCGCTTCTGGATTTACGGCTCCGGCAGGTCTGGCGGTGGATGCGCAGAATAACATCTACCTGTCGGACTCGTCGGCCAAGGCTGTTTATCAGTACAGTGGCTTGACCGGCGTCTCCAAGACGCTGTCACTAGGAACGCTGGTTACGCCGAAGGGGCTGGCCATCGATCCATCCGGCAATCTCTTGATCGCCGATCCGGGCGCTCCGGCGCTCTATCGCTACAGTTTCTCCACCAACACGCGCAGCACGGTGACAACTTCCGCGACTGCTCCTTCTGCCGTGGCAAGCGATGCGGCAGGCAACCTGCTCGTTGCTGACAGCGCGGCGATCCTGGCCGTGCCCGCCAGCAGCAACAGCGTGTCTTTCACGGTTGCCACCCTTGCTCCTTCGGCCTTGGCGATCGGCCCTGCCGGCGATCTTTACACCGGCTCGGGTAGCTCTGTTCTCAAACTCGTCCGTACGCAGGGATACGTTTCGTACTCTACGTCCAACGCAGCGCAGGCCGTATCGCTGCTTGATTCTGGCAATCAGGCGTTGACTCTAGCTTCTGTGAGCCAGAGTGATACTACCGACTTCAGCCTGGCTGCTACGGCTTCCACGGACTGCACGCTTAGTGGTAGCTCACCTTCAGCCCTGGCTGTAGGCGGCGTATGCACACTCACCGCTACCTATACGCCCACGACCTATCTGACTACCACCGATACCGTTGCATTCAGCGGTAACTACGCCAATGCAACGCTTTCCTTGCCGGCTTCGGTGCAACTTGTTCTCACCGGAACGGTAAATCGAACGGTTTCGACGGCTGCCGTATCTTCGAGCAACAGCTCGGTCATGCTGCAGAATGCAGTGACCTTCACGGCTAATGTCACTTCGACGGCGGGGACACCCACTGGGAGCCTGACATTCTTTGATGGAACGACATCGCTGGGCACGGTTGTGCTTTCGTCGGGGACGGCGCAACTGGCTACCTCGTCGCTGCCGGCCGGTACGCACTCGATCACAGTAAGTTACTTGGGCGATACGAACTTTCTTCCCGTGGTCAGTAGCGCGATTACGGAGAGTGTGGTGGATTTCACTATCACTGCGAAGAACAGTTCACTGACGGTGATTCCGGGCAAGGCTGGTCAGTTTACCTTGACTCTCAGCCCGGTAAGTCCTGCCACGACCATGCCGGCGGCCATTACCTTCTCGGTTAGCGGACTGCCGACGGGAGCGACTTACACGTTCACGCCGACCAGTCTGGCGAGCGGCGCGGCTTCGAGCACGGTAACCCTGAACATTCAAACGGCGCTGACGACGGCCGCCGCAAAGCCAGGCGCAAGCGGAACCATTGCTTCGCTCTCGCTGGCACTGCTGCTGTTGCCTTTCGTTGGCAAACTGCGCAAGGCGGGTA
>Ga0255348_1000052_pt1 | contig 62277 bp, 48 predicted proteins | sample CBST25v5metaG_FD_189945 | JGI IMG/M metagenome (GOLD analysis project Ga0255348, IMG submission 189945) | Peat soil microbial communities from Stordalen Mire, Sweden - C.B.S.T-25.v5 | ecosystem: Environmental > Terrestrial > Soil > Wetlands > Peat | place: Sweden: Norrbotten County, Stordalen... | reverse complement strand
CAGCCTTTGGCTTTTACAATGCAACAGGGACTTGTCCCAACCCAGCTATGCTGTGGAACTAGCAAACTTGGCGGCGCACGCCGGACCAGGATGAAGGAATCGCATGAAGTTTACGAAATTCGGCAAGGCCCTTCTGATGAGTGCCCTCTCTACTGGCGTTCTCCTCAGCGTTACGTCTTGCGTCCAGAGTTATTCAGTCGGCTTTTTGTATGTAACCGGGACGGTGACGTCTGAGTCCGAGGGCAACGGCATCATCAGCGGCTTCAAGATTGACCACAACACGGGCAAGCTGAGCGCCATTCATGGATTGCCGGTCTCTTCCGGCGGCTCCAACCCGGTGCGTGCGGTGCTGTTCAGCGGCAGCCGCTTCCTTTATGTCCTGAATCGGGGCGCGAATGCGTCAGGCGGCTCAGATTGCACCACCGCAACCCCCTGCACGGGCGCCAACATCACCCAGTTCGCGATTGGCGCGAACGGCATTCTGACACCGCAAGAGACGTTTTACACGCAAGGGCTGAATCCGTTCCGCCTCCTGACCGACTCCGCGGGTTATATCTACGTGCTGGACCACGATTCGCTGGGCGCCGACGGGAAGACCCCATCCAGCGCCTCGAATCCGAACACCAACTGCGCGGCGGCTCTTGGCACGGGCATTACAAGTTGCGGCGACATTACCGCCTTCAAGGTCAACTCAACCACCGGCCGGCTGACGCTGGTCGTGGATAATCAGGCGACGGCAACGATGGGCGTTACGGTGCCGTACTTCCCGGTTCCTGCCAATCCGGTTGATTTTGCGTTGAGCGGTAGCTACATCCTCACGCTGAACGCTCCGGCGAGCACGACCTCCTCGTATGACTATGTCTATCCATACACGTATGTCTCCACCTCCGGCCAGTTGACAACGACCGGAATCTCCTACCCAGGGTCGGTAACCCCCGCCACGGCCGCCACGGCCCTCGTGGCCTCCGGCGGCTACGTCTGGGTGCTTGATAATGACACTACGAGTACTCGCAATAGCATCTATGCTTTCACCGTCGGCGGTACCGGCTCACTGGTGACGCCATCTTCTGGAGCCGTTACTCTAGACGACGCGGACCAATCCAATCCGATCTACCTGGTGGTGGAGAGCAAGAGCAGGTGGTTCTACGTGGCCAACCATGGCAATGGAACCGACAAGACCAATGCGTATAGCGGCATTGCAGGCTATACGCTCAACAGCCCGTTTGATCCGACGGAAATGGGCGGCACGCCTGTTACGTTCGGCACGGGCGCCGGTCCGGTCTGCATGGTCGAGGATCCCTCGTATCAGTTCTTCTATACGGCCAACCACGACTCATCAACCGTAACGGGGCAGGAAATCGAGCAGACCTCCGGCGTTCTCCTGCCGCTCTCGGAAAGCACGAAGGTGCCTTCCAGCTATGCGCTGAGTGGTCAGCCGAGCTGGTGTCTGGTGGATGGGCGCACCGACTAGAGCATGGTTCCAGCGCAGGAATGCCTGGGGCGGTGGCTGTTGCCCCGCTCCAGGCAACGCTTGATCCGCAGTTTTCAAGAACGCAGCCGAATGCCGGGCACGATGTTTTTCTCGGTATGCCTTGGGATTCGATTCCAAACCTGATTTTTGCGCGCCTGAGATTCCGGCCCGCTGACGAAAGATGCGCATGACGTTCAACAAAACGAGGCAGTTGCTGGTGGCCTCCGCGGCCAGCCTGCTGGCAGCCGGACTGATGACCGCCTGCGGCACGCTCACCACGGATTTCGTTTTCGTGACCAGCGCCAAGGCCGCGGGAAGCTACAACTACGGCGAAATCGACGTCTTCGAGATCAACGCCGTATCCGGCGCGATGCGCCAGATTCCCACCTCGCCGTTCCCCTCGGGCGGACGCAACCCGGTGGCGGAGGCCGTCTCCAGCGACAACGCAAGTCTTTACGTGGTCAATCAAGACGATAACAATATTGTCCAGTTCAAGATTGGCAGCGATGGCAAGCTCTATGCGCAGAACACGGTGAATACGCCCGGCATCTACCCGCTGGCCGTTGCCGTGAACGGGGCTTACCTGTATGTGCTGGACACCTACCAGCCACTGACCACCTGCTCGAGCGCGGCCCCCTGCTCCGGCTCCATCGGGGTCTTTCCCATCGGCAGCGGCAACGAACTGGGAACCGCGATCGCCAATGGTAGCAAGAGTTACTGGCCACTGTCGCTGACCGGCGCGAATTCCGGCGATATTCTTCTTCCGACGGGCATTCACGTTTCGACCTCTGGCTCAAACACCTACGTGTACGTGACGGCGTACGACTCGACGGCCAAAAAAGGCTACGTCTTTGTCTTCCAGAGCAACTCCGGCAGTCTGACCGCCGTCTCTGGTTCCCCTTTCGCCGCCGGAACGCATCCGTCCGCAGTTGCCAGCGATTCGACCGGCAGCTACGTTTATGTCACGGACTACACGAACGCCAATGTTCTCGCCTATTCGGTTGCATCGGGCGTATTGACCAAGTTAGGCACGTACTCGACCGGCAATGAGCCCTCGGCCATTGTCGCCGACTCCAAGTATCAATATCTTTACGTGGCTAACGCGCAGGATGGCACCGTGAGCGCATATCAGATCGTCAGCGGCGGGACCTTGAAGTCCATTGCCACCTATGACGCGGGCATTCAGCCGGTGGCGATTGGCATCGACCCGTCCACCTATCACTTCCTGTTTACCGTCAACTTTCTTGGCAACGACGTTTCCGATTTTGAGTTGAACACCGGCACGGGAACACTCGTCAGTACGCAACACTCCCCCTACGCGTCCAACTCCGAACCCACCGCCGTCGCGGCAATTCCGCACGGCAGCGCAAAGAACTGATCGCGGGCTCTGTCCGCAGTCGCCGACTCTAGCAATCCCCGTAGCGTGCTTTTACAATGTCTACGGGGCAACATAACCAGTTTTTTTGGGCTTGGAAATTGATCGCCCACGACGAAGGAAGCGCATGAAGTTCAGCAAACCGAGCCAGCTCTTTCTGGTCTCTTCCATCGGCCTTCTAGTGGCCACTCTTTTGACTGCCTGCTCGATTACGACCATCGATTATGTCTTTGTGGCCAGTTCCTCCGGCATTGAGACGTTCGCCGCGGACTCCGAGTCCGGCGCGTTGCGCACCGGCACGGGCACGGTAACCACGGACGTCAGCTCGCCCGTCGCCATGGCCGTCACCGCCGACTACGCGAATCTCTACGTTGCCAACAAGGGAAACAACACCATCGTCCACTACGTCATCGGTCTGCACGGTGAGCTGACCGTCTCGGGCACGCCACTGGCGCTCAGCAGCACGCCGGTAGCCCTGGCGACCAACACGGCCGGGACCTACCTGTATGTCGTCGCCAGCGGCACGACGGCCACGCTGACAGAGTATGCCCTCTCCAGCGGCGCGATCGGCTCCCAGGTGGCACAGCAGACGCTGAGCCTCTCCAGTTACGCCAACGACACGATCATTCCGACTGGAATCGCCGTTCTGGTGAATACTGCTACGGTTCCGGGCAGCTCGGTTTACGTCACGGCCTACGACAAATCCGCCTACAATCCTGGATGCACGCCCACGGCCACATGCGCCGCTAGCACGGCCAACCCCGGCTGGGTTTTCGGCTACACCATCGGCACAAGCGGCGCACTGTCGGCGACCACAAGCAGTCCCTACGAAGCCGGCATCAAGCCCTCGGCTATCGCCGCCGACCCGACGAATCGCTTCGTCTACGTCACCGACTACGCATCCAATGAGCTGATCGGTTACACGATCATGAACAGCAACAATCTGAACTACCTGACCGCTGGCCCATTCAAGACGGGCAACGAGCCCTCGGCTGTGGCCATTGACCCGCGCGGCAAGTTCATCTATGTCACGAACTTCCTGGATTCGAGCGTCACGGCTTACGCCATCACGCAGGCCACTGGAGTTCCCACGGTGGCAAACACCCTGACCGGCAGTACCGGCAACGCAACAGAAACGGAGCCGGTCGCAGTCGCCGTGGACCCGGCTCTGGGCCGGTTTGTGTACACTGTCAACTATCTGGCCGACTCCGTCTCCGGCTTCAGGCTGGATACGACAGCGGGCTCGATTTCACCGACCCAGGCCACGCCGTATCCGACGGGGTCAGCGCCCACCGCGCTGATCGTGATTCCTCACGGCAACCATGCAGTACAGGCAATCACGCAGTAATGCGGGGAACGCGCTTCAAACAAAAAAGCCCAGCCGTCAGGCTGGGCTTTTTGTTTGCGCGGAGGTTGCGGCGGGCAGAACGAGCGAACAGGGTCTTAGCGCATTTTCACAGTTTCTGTAAGGCTAATTTGAGGTTTCCCACCTATTTCACAAAGAACGTGAAATGGATGGGGCACGGAGCTTGGATTTGAGGGCCGGATCAAAAGAGCCCTTGCCGCCTGGAATCGTGACGATGAGGGATGGATCCTTGAACTTGCATCGTACTACTGATCCGGTAATAAAACAGTGACATCGTTTCCCACCCATTCCCGCAAAAGACGCGGAAATGGATGGGGCACGGCGAGGTTTTTGGTGACGCGCGTTTTTCGGAAAAGCTATAAAAGGCCATAGATAGATGAATCTATCCCACTTTAGGCACGATAAAACTGTGCCGAAAGTGGGGCACCCGCTGATTCCTAATCCCTGATCCCTAATCCCCGCTTTTAGTCACCGGACTCGGCGGCGGCCACGATTGGAACCCGGCGCAGCAGAACGGTTAGCGTCACGGTCATCAGCGCCACGGCCGGGATGGCGATCAACAGCCAAGCCAGCAGTGCCTTGCCAGCCAGTCCGCCCATCAGCGAAATCGCCGCCAGCGGCGAGGCGTGCAGCAACGCATGGGCATTGAGCCCAGTTTGCGGGCCAAAGGCAAACAGCTTCATGCCGAGGCGCACAAAGGGCACAATCAGCGCCACTTGCACGGGCGTCATGGCGTAATTGGCCGCCTGAATGGCGGGCATATTTAGACCGAGCGAGAGGGCTAGCAGCGTGCAGAGAGCCGTCGGAATCCCTACCACGGGAATGCAGCCGATGGCGAAGCCCAGCGCCAGGGTCAGCGCCAGCCGGCGCGGCGAGATGCCTTGCCGCAGCCAGGAGGCGAGCTTCCGCGCGATCGATTCTCTGGTCTTCTCTGTCATCCTCTCCATGGTATCGGTAGATAGGCGCAAGCGGTTTACACTCCCATGAAACTTGGGTTAAGAAACGAAAACAGGCCGGACGCGCCAGTGAAGTGGCCGCGGGCTGTCTGGCTTACGCTTTCGACTCCAACTGCGCATTGATGCGGGGTACAAGCCGCTGCAGCAGCTTCGCCAGCAGATGATTCACCTGGCGTCCGGCATCGATGACCTCTTCGTGATTCAATTTCTTTGTGCCGAGCCCCGCGGCCAAGTTGGTCACCAGCGAGAGGCCCAGCACCTCCATCCCCATGTGGCGGGCCACGATGGTTTCCGGCACCGTGGACATGCCGACCAGTGTGGCGCCCATCGAGCGGAAGGCGCGAATCTCGGCCGGGGTCTCGAAGCTCGGTCCGCTGACGGCCAGATACACGCCCTCGTCGAGCTGGAAGCCTTCTTCGGCGGCGGCCTCTTTGGCCAGCGTGCGGAGGCGCTTCGAGTAGGCCTCGGTCATGTCCGGGAAGCGCTGCCCGGCGTTGGGCCGGACGGCAAAGCCCTGTTCGTTTGGCCCTACCAGCGGATTCCAGCCCATTAGGTTGATGTGGTCGGAGAGAGCCACGAGCTGGCCCCGGCGGTAGCCCTCGCCGATGCCGCCGGCGGCGTTGGTCAGCACCACCGCGCGGACGCCCAGCGCGCCCAGCGTACGCAGGTGAAAGGCGACTTGCTGCGGCGTGAAGCCCTCGTAGAAATGCACCCGGCCTTGCAGAATGATGACCGGAACCTTGTTCAGAATTCCGGCCACAACTTGCCCGGCGTGTCCCTTGACGGTGGGATGGGGGAAGTTGGGAATCTGGGAGAAGGGAACGACAACCGACTCGTCGACCGCTTCGGAGACCGCGCCCAGCCCAGAGCCGAGAACCACTCCGACGCGCGGCTTGATCGGCCCCAGCATGATCCGCAAAAAGGTTGCTGCTTCAGAGACTTGCTCGAAATAGGTCAATTTTTTCACCTGTCATTGCGCTTTCGGAATTTTACAGCGGTCTTCCCGTTGCTGCAGAGGAAAACCGCCATGGTCGAGTGGCAAGGAGAAGCCGCCCGCCGCGCCTCCAAAACTTCATTCATGCAATAAAACCGCACTGCAGGTTGAAGGTTTTATTATGCGCGAAAAAGAATACGGCTTGCGAAGGGAGGGCGATTGAGCTTTGTATATTCTTTGGCGCAACGATTCACCAAGTATAATTGCCGCGTAGCGGGGTAGAACACTAGCCAACAATAGTTGTTTAAACAACTATTGTTGCGGATTTGTGAACGATGTATTGTCCGCACGAAAGGAAAACAGATGAAGAAGTTGATTTTGATTACGACAACGTCCTTAGCAATTATGCTTATGATTCCTCAAACGACGCCCGCGCAGGTGAAGTCTGCTGCTTCGCCGTAGGCCAGGGAACTTGCCAACTATAAACAGGCGGAACAGGTCAGCAAAGAGAATCTGCGGACCTTCGACACGCTGGATTTCGATGTGTATAGCCATCAGAAGTGGGAGCGGTTGGGCGAGAGCCATGCGAAGGATATTCTGGTCCACTACCCGGACGGCCATACCTCAAAGGGCATCGATGCGCACATCGCGGAACTGAAGCATATGTTCGATTTTGCTCCTGACACGCACATTGACGTGCATCCGGTCCGCATTGGAAGTGGCGAATGGACCGCTGTGATTGGCATTATCCAGGGCACCTTTACAAGGCCCATGCCTCTGCCGGACGGCAAGTCGATTCCTCCAACCGGAAAGCCTTACAAGCTCAACATGGCCACCATTGGCCACTGGACCAAGGCAGGCGTGATGGATGAGGAATATTTGTTCTGGGATAATCTCGAATTCATGAAGCAGATCGGCTTGGCGCAATAAAGAACGTACTCAGACAGCAAGTGCTCGCCGCGATGGAAAAATCGCCGCGAGCACTTACCGCTTAAGTTTGAGTTCTCACTGCATTCTTTTGTCTTTTAGTTGCTTGGCTTTCCATCCTTTTGTTTCGGTAGAAAAAGACGAAAGAATGAAAAGCCAGCTTTGTAAGATGGTGAGAAAGCGCCATCGTTTTACCCCAGAAAGATACCAGCGATGGAAGCGGAAATCAGGTTGGCCATGGTGCCGGCCAGCATGGCGCGGATGCCCAACTTGGCCAGCTCGTTGCGGCGCTCGGGAATCAGCGCGCCGATGCCGCCGATCTGGATGCCGATGGAACTCAAATTGGCGAAGCCGCAGAGGGCAAAGGTGGCGATGGTGAAAGAACGCGGCGCGAGAGCCGCCTTCTGCGCGCCCAGCCCGATATAGGCGACGACTTCATTGAGCGCCATGCGCGTGCCCAGCAGGTTGCCGATGGCCTGACAGTCGTGCCAGGGGATGCCGATTAGCCAAGCCACGGGAGCGAAAAGGAAACCGAGAATCTGGCCGAGCGAGGGTGGAACCCAGTACATGCCGTAGAGCCCGTGCGTCCAGCCCAGCAGGTTATCCAGCAGCGCCACCAGGGCGAGAAAGCTGATTAGCATGATGGCCACGTTCATCGCCAGCCGGCCGCCGTCGATGGTGCCGCGGGCAATGGCGCCGATGAAGTTTTCGTCCTTGTGCAGCTCGTCCTTGGGGATGACGACGCGGCCCTCGGTGGCGGGGACTTCGGTTTCCGGCACCAGCATCTTGGCCAGCAGGATGGTGCCGGGCGAGGTCATGATGACGGCGGAAAGCAGGTGGCGGGCCTCGATGCCCTGGGCGATGTACATGGCCATGATGCCGCCGGAGACGTGCGCCATGCCGCTGGTCATGATCGTCATCAACTCGCTGCGCGTGGCTTTGGAAAGAAACGGACGGATGGTGAGCGGCGCCTCGGTCTGGCCCATGAAGACGCTGGCCGCGACGTTCATGCTTTCCGCGCCGCTGATGCGCATGGTCTTGAGCATGATCCACGCCAAGCCGCGGATGACAAGCTGCATGATGCCGACGTGATAGAGAAGCGCGAAGAAGGCGGAGATGAAGATGATGGTGGGCAGCACCTGGAAGGCGAAGATGGAGCCCAGGCCGTTGCCGCCGGGAACACCCAGCGAGCCAAAGACCATTTTGGTGCCCGCAGCGGTGCAGGCCAGCATCTTGGTGACGACGTCGCCGGCCCATCTCATGGCGTCCTGGCCGTAGTTGAAGCGCAGCACCAGAAAAGCGAAGGTAAACTGCAGGCCGATGCCCCAGGCAATGGTGCGCCAGCGGATGCGCTTGCGGTTGGTCGAACCTAAATAAGCCGCCAGAAGGACGGCAAGAATTCCCAAGACTCCGGTAAAGCGATCCAAAGCGAACTCCTCAGTGGCAGTGAACAGTGGTCAGTGGACAGTGAACAGTTGTCAGCTTCATTTGTACCAGCGATTGCGAGCAGAACTTCCCTCAGGGGCTAAAGCCCACGTTGAATTCAAGCGACTTGCGGCACGACTGAAGTCGTGCCCTGACACAATGCTGAAGTCGCGGCCTGACACAATGCTGAAGTCGCGGCCTGACACAACGCTGGTATTAGTAGCATGGACTGCCCACTGTCCACTGATCACTGTTCACTGCCCACTGTCTTAAGATAGGCTTCCGCCGTCTCGCGAGTGAAAATGCGGCTCACCAATGGTACTGCGGGGGGCGGGGTTTCGGTGAAATGAATGGCGTGGCGAAGAATTGTCTCGGGTTCGGCCAGAAGCGCCGGGCTGGTGGCATAGAGCGTGGCGAGGGGCTGACCCTTTTCGACGCGCGCGCCACGGCGGGCATGAAACTCGATGCCTGCGTGGGGATCGACTGGCTCTCCGGCCTTTTCGCGTCCCGCGCCGGTGCGCTGCACGGCCCAGCCAAGGGCGGTCGTGTCCATTTCCGCAATGTAGCCCGATTCCCAGGCCTCGACGACCTTTGTCGCGCCGGGCTTGTGGAAGGCCGCGGGGTTGTCGAAGACCTTGATGTCACCACCCTGCTCCGCGACCATGGCAAGAAAGCTGCTGAGCGCCGAGCCGTCCGTGAGGGCCTCTTCGGCGCGTTGGTAGCCTGCTTCCGGCGTGGCGGCCTGGCCGCCGAGATGGATCATCCAGCCGGCCAGAAGGAGCGAAAGTTCGCGCAGATCCTCGCTTTGGGTTGGGCGCTGGCCGAGCAGCAAATCCATGGCCTCTATCAGCTCAATCCAGTTGCCGGCCATGCGGCCCAGCGGCTGGCCCATGTCGGTCAGTAGGGCCACGGTGCGGGTTTCGGCGGCTTCGGCCGTGGCCACCATCAGCGCGGCCAGATAAGCGGAGTCCTCCGGCTGGCGCAGAAAAGCGCCGGAGCCGGTTTTCACGTCCAGCACCAGCGCGTCGAGGCCAGCAGCGAGCTTTTTGCTCAGAATGGAGGCGCAGATCAGGCCGGGATTCTCGACTGTGCCGGTGCGGTCGCGCAGGGCGTAGAGAACGCGGTCGGCGGGAACGAGAGTCGGAGTCTGGCTGACGATGGAGGCGCCGCACTTCTCTAGAACTATCTCAAATTCGGACAGTGTGAGGGCCGTGCGGTAGCCGGGGATGGACTCAAGCTTGTCCAGCGTTCCGCCGGTGTGGCCCAGTGCGCGGCCGCTGATCATGGGCACGGCCACGCCGCAGGCAGCGGCCAGAGGAGCAACCAGAAAGCTGGTCTTGTCGCCCACGCCGCCGGTCGAGTGCTTGTCGACGGCCACCTTGCCCAGACGGGCTGGCGAAAACTTCTCGCCGGAATCGCGCATGGCCAAGGTCAGCGCACGCGTTTCGTCCAGAGTGAGGCCGCGCAGAAAGGCCGCCATTAGCCAGGCGGAAAGCTGCTCGGGAGGAATGGATGAGCTGGCCGCTCCAGCAACCAGAAACGCGATTTCGCGCTGGTCGAGCGGGTTGCCATCGCGCTTTTTGCGAATGAGATCAATGACGTGCAGCGGAGAAGAATCGGAATTGGACATGATGAAGGGGCCTCGATTTGCCGACTCTTGAGATTATCGCAAGAAGACTGGAATCGGTACGGATCGCCATGCCACACGTGCAATTCGAGGCCCCTTTCGCCATGATCTTAATAGAGGTCCGGGAACATCCAAGGCGGTCAATCTTTTGAGCCAACGGCGCACGTGGACCAATCTTGGCCGCGAGGCGTATTATCGGTCGCAAACAAGAGGAAGTGGACAAAATGGCAACAGCTTCTTGTAGTCTGCAAAGTTTGTTTGCGGCCTTGGTGCTCTTTGCCGGAACAGCTTCATGTGTCTGCCAGACGACCTTGCAGATTCAGGAGCCGCTGCCGGACCCGGCGAAGCTGCTCCAGGCAGCCTCTGATAAGGAGGATGCTTTTGCAGACGAACGGCAGAAGTATATCTGTGTCTTCACGAACCATGGCTTTAGAATTATGAACAATAAAATCAAAGACTGGCACCGGCTCTACGAGTCCTTCTATATTCATGGACACGAGATTGAAAGACTCCTTGCGCTGAATGGCGTGCCGCTCTCGGTCAAGCAGAGAAAGGCAGAAGAGGCACGGGTGACCAAAAAGATTGAAGCCTTCCAGAGGAAGCCTGTAGAGCCGTTCGTCGGGCTCGCTGGGGGCATGTCCATCTCTCGCGGCGAACATCGCTGGGCACAGACCGTGGAGGGCGCAATCATCAGGGCAGGCATTTTCAGCAATGAACGCCGGGTGATTTACCGGGGAAGGATTGCGATCCAGATCGATTTCCATGGAGACAAGAACTTCAAGGCTCAGACTGACGAGGAGCTAATTGCGAGGGGGTTGTCGGGCACGATCATCGTGGATGAGGAGAGCGGCGCAATTGTTCGAATCGGAGCGGACGCTCCAACCGATATCTACAAAAATGGGGAGCTTTTGCTCGGGAATGGCATCATGTTCATTGGATTCGATGCAGTCCGAATTGCGGATAATCTATATTTGCCGTCCTCCTGGGTGAGAAATCGTTATAGGTACGGGGAATGGGATGATTTCTGGTTGCAGGGCTGCCGTGAGTATAAGGTGGAGATGCGCGTTCTGCCTCAGGCTGCGCCGGTTGAATAAAAAGAGCTGAGACCGGAATCCGACCTGACTCATCCTGGATTCTTGCAATTCTCTGGCCGTTTCGATATGATTCATTAATGTGTCCGGGGGAAATCCCTGGGCCGTCAATAGAACCACGGTTTCTGGGTCTGTTCGAACCTCCGGCTGAGATTTTTTTTGAGGCAGGGAAGAGGTTCCAGGCACTCCGCAAAGCGGGGCTCGCAGGGGCGGTGGGAGACGAGGAAAAATGGCTAAAGTCAGCAAGAATATGAAGAAGGCGCACGCGGCTGTCACCAAGCCGACGTATACGCTTGCCGAAGCGGTCGACCTGCTCAAACAGGTGAAGTACGCCAAGTTTGACGAGACCATCGACCTGACGCTGCGCCTGGGCGTGGATACGCGTCATGCCGACCAGATGGTGCGCGGGACCGTTGTCCTGCCGCACGGGCTGGGCAAGACCAAGACCGTGGCCGTGATCGCCACGGGCGACCGGCAGAAGGAAGCGACCGAAGCGGGCGCGGACTTTGTGGGCGGCGAAGAACTGGTCGAGAAGATTCAGAAGGAAAGCTGGACGGCTTTCGATGCACTGATCGCCACGCCGGACATGATGAAGGTCGTCGGCCGGCTGGGCAAGATCCTGGGCCCGCGCGGCCTGATGCCGAACCCCAAGACCGGAACCGTAACCATGGATGTGGCTGCGGCGGTCAAAGAGATCAAGGCCGGCAAGGTGGAATTTCGCGCCGACAAGACCAGCCTGGTGCATGTGCCGGTGGGCAAGATGAGCTTTGAGGCCCAGAAACTGATCGACAATGCGCGGACGGTGATTGTGGCGATTGCGCGCGCCAAGCCAGCAGTGGCCAAGGGCAAATACATCAAGAGCGTGACGCTCAGCTCGACGATGGGGCCTGGCGTGCCGCTGGATACCCTGGTTGCGGAAGCAGCAGGCAAGCGCTAACAGGCAGTGGGCAGTGAACAGTGGTCAGTGAACAGTGACCGCGCGTTCAACTTCGGCCCTAAACGGAAAGATTCAAGAGAGATTTGGACGCAGGAATTTTGATCGAGGGCGGTTTTCAACTGTCCACTGTTCACTGATCATTGTTCACTGTGCGGAGCACCAAATGGCGATTTCAAAAGCAAAGAAGAACGAGAAAGTCCAGTCGCTGGCCAAGGAACTGGAAAACTCGACGACGGCAATTATCGGCACTTTTGCCAAGCTGACCGTGGCCAAGGACTTTGAGCTGCGCAAGGCAATTCGCACGGCGGGCGGCAAGTATCACGTGGTCAAGAACAAGCTGGCGGCTGTTTCCGGTCAGGGCACGCAGGTCGAGGCCGCGCTGAAGGGCCTCAAGGGCGTGAACTCGGTTGCGTTTACCGAGGGCGACCCGGTCGAGCTGGCCAAGGTCTTTGCCAAGTGGGCGAGCGAGAACGCGGAGTTCCAGTTCAAGCTGGGCATCGTGGACGGCAAGCTGCTGACAGCCGATGAGATCAAGGAACTGGCGAAGATGCCGGGCAAGCAGGAGCTGTTTGCGAAGCTGCTGTTCCTGATCAATGCGCCGGCGCAACGCCTGGCGACCGTGATCAATGCCACGGGCCACGATCTGGCGGTGGTTTTGGGCCAGGGCGTGGAAAAAGAAAAGTTTGCCGCGTAGCTTGCGGCGGTGAAGCTTTGCGGTTTTCCAGGTCCGAAAATCCGGACCTGGGGCACCCGGCTTCAAGCTGGCAGCTTAAGGCTGCTTTTAAGAGTTTTGGCTGTGAAAATGGGCGGGAAGTGCGCGGGTCTGGCGCATCGGAAACTTTCAGCTTGGGTTTGCGGTCGTGGAAAAACAATTCAAACGATTCTGATTGGAGAAGAAAATGGCGGATCTAGCGCAGTTGGAAGAGCAAATCGTAGGCTTGAGCCTGTTGGAAGCAGCGGGTTTGGTGAAGAAGTTGGAAGAGCGTTTGGGCGTTTCAGCGGCAGCGGCGGCTCCGGTTGCGGTTGCGGCGGGTGGCGCGGCAGCTCCGGCGGCTGAAGAGAAGACCGAGTTCCAGGTCATCCTGAAGGACATCGGCGCCAACAAGATCAACACCATCAAGGCCGTACGCCAGGTTACCTCGCTGGGCCTGAAGGAAGCCAAGGACTTGGTCGATGGAGCTCCCAAGACACTCAAGGAGAGCGCGACCAAGGATGAGGCCGAGGACATCAAGAAGAAATTCGAAGGCATTGCGACCATCGAAATCAAGTAGCTCCATCAAGCTGCCCGGCCAGATGGCTGGGCAGCTTGCAAGGCTGGCCAGGACGCGCTACGATAATCAATGCGCGCTTTTTTGGCCTGTTCCATTTTGTTGAATGGAATGTGCCGGTTTTGGCTGGCGTGCCTTGAGAGTTGTGGATCGGAAGTCAAGCATCCGTTGTCCAAGGTCGAGATGGGCCTCTGGGTGGCGGGATTTGCTTTGCAGTTAAGTATTTCCAGGTCAAAGGGATAGGCTGGGTTCCCCTTGACGAGTGGCGAGTGGCTGGCGAGCGAGCGGCAGAAGCGAGCTTTGGGATCGGCGAGAGCAGCGCAAGCGAATTCGGATGGGAGCACAGGCAATGGGCCGCGCTCGTGAGGCATTGCGTCCTTGCGAGCTTCTTCGCGTCATTCGGCTGTGGCAAATCGCACCAAACAAAAAATTGTTCAGTGCGCACCAAGATCGTTAACAGGTTCCAGCGCTGCGTTTGTTTTCTCGTTTGTGCGAAGTCTAGCGCACTTGCCGGATGTGCGGCAATGTCCAAAACGCGTTTTTTACCAAGCTCTCACGGAAGATATGTAATCCGGATGAATTCCCGGTGTGTTTGCGCCTAGCTCCAAATTCGCTTTGGGGGCGCTGGGCTTGAGGGTTGGGGCTGGATCTTGCAGTGTGCCAGTCCGATATTTTTTTGACTTACTTACCGTAATCAGCCGGTGCCGAAGAGACTCAGGCGCTGGCCCGGCCCATTTACGGCGCCGGAGCGACGAGGCTCAGGAGTGAAGCATGCCCAACGAGAAGCGCGCGATTCGCAGCCGGCTCGATTTTTCCAAGATTCCCACCGCAACACAGATTCCCAACCTGATTGAAGTGCAGTGGCACTCGTATGAGCGCTTTCTGCAGATGGACAAGCTGCCCAACGAGCGCGACGACGCTGGGTTGCAGTCGGTGTTTACGTCGGTTTTCCCGATTACCGACTTCCGCGGCATTTCGCAGTTGGATTTTGTGGACTTTGAGATCGGCAACTGGGAGTGCAAGTGCGGCCACTTGAAGGGGCTGCATCACCTGCGCACGGCCTGCGTGCATTGCGGCGCGATGGTGATTACGGATCCGTTTCATTCCGGCGATGTGCTTTGCCAGAAGTGCGGAACGTACAACAAGAACACGCCCGATTTCTGCAACAAGTGCGGCGATCCGGTCAGCTTGCAGTTGAAGTACGACCAGCAGGAGTGCGAAGAGCGGGGCATGACCTTCTCCGCGCCGCTGCGGGTGACGGTCCGCCTGACGATTTACGACAAGGACGCCGAGACCGGCAACAAGACCATTCGCGACATCAAGGAGCAGGAAGTCTTCTTCGGCGATATTCCGTTGATGACGCCGAACGGCACCTTTATCGTGAACGGCACCGAGCGCGTGATCGTTTCGCAGTTGCACCGTTCGCCGGGCGTCTTCTATGAGACGGCGAACAACCATACCTACTTTTTGGGCAAGATCATTCCCTATCGCGGTTCGTGGGTGGAGTTCGAGTACGACCAGAAGAACACGCTCTATGTGCGCATCGACCGCAAGCGCAAGTTCCTGGGCACCATCTTCCTGCGCGCCCTGGGGCTGCGTTCGGACGAAGAGATTCTGAAGACCTTCTATACCGTGGACCGTGTGCATATTGCCGACGGCAAGCTGCTGTGGGCGGTTCCCGAGGACGCGACGGCGGGCACGCATCTGCTGGGCGCGAAGCCCGCGCACGCCGTGGTGCATGAGGGCGCGGAAATTGCACCCTCCGGCCGCAAGATTACCCCGCATTCGCTGAAGGCGATCCGGGCGGCTGCGATTGACCGGGTGGAAGTGGAGTCGGTCGAGTTGGACGGCGCCATGACCGCGGGCGACGTGGTGGATCTGAACACCGGCGAAGTGGTGGTGGAGGCCAATGTCGAATTGACGGCGGACCGCCTGCACAAGATCCTGGCCAGCGGCGCGGCGAGCTTCGAGCTCTTCTTCCCGGAGCGCGACGACGTAGGCAACGTCATCAGCAATACCCTGAAGCGCGATGCGATTCACAAGTCGGAAGAGGCGCTGATCGAAATCTACCGCAAGCTGCGGCCGGGCGACCCGCCGACGCTGGACACGGCGATGGCGCTGTTCGAGAGCATGTTCTTCGACGCGCGCAAGTACGATCTGTCCCGCGTGGGCCGCTTGAAGTTCAACATCAAGCTCTACGACAACCAGGAAACAACGCATCTGGATCAGCGCACGCTGACGCCGGACGACTTTTACGCGACCATCCGCTACCTGCTGAAGCTGCGCAAGAATATCGGCGCGGTCGACGACATCGATCACTTGGGCAATCGCCGCGTGCGCGCGGTCGGCGAACTGATGGAAAATCAGTTCCGCATCGGCCTGGTGCGCATGGAGCGCGCCATCAAGGAAAAGATGAGCGTCTATCAGGAACTGACGACGGCCATGCCGCACGACCTGATCAACGCCAAGCCGGTGATGGCGGCCATTCGCGAGTTTTTTGGCTCCTCGCAGCTTTCGCAGTTCATGGATCAGACCAATCCGCTGTCGGAGATCACGCACAAGCGCCGCTTGTCCGCTCTTGGACCGGGGGGCTTGTCGCGTGAGCGCGCCGGCTTTGAAGTGCGCGACGTGCATCCGACGCACTACGGCCGCATTTGCCCGATCGAAACGCCGGAAGGCCCGAACATCGGCCTGATCAGCTCGCTGAGCTGCTTTGCGCGCATCAACGAGTTCGGCTTCATCGAGTCGCCGTACCGCCGCGTGAAGGATTCCCGGATCCTGGATTTTGTGGAGATCACCAACGCTGGCGAAAGCGGCCTGCGCGTGGGCGACCACATCGAAAAGGAAGAAGCGGCGCGGTTGAACGCGGATTTGAAGAAGGCGGGCAAGCGGCTGATGGAGCACATCCCGTTCAGCTTCTACCTGTCGGCATGGGAAGAGGACAAGCACACCATCGCCCAGGCCAACATCGAGTTCAACGACGAGGGCGTCATCACCGAAGAGCTGGTGAATGCGCGGCGTGCGGGGAACTTTGTGCTCGTCAACAAGGAAGAGGTCGATTACATCGACGTCAGCCCGAAGCAGTTGGTGTCGGTGGCCGCATCCTTGGTGCCTTTCCTGGAGCATGACGATGCCAACCGCGCTCTGATGGGCGCGAACATGCAGCGGCAGTCGGTTCCTTTGCTGGTTAGCGAGGCTCCGCTGGTGGGCACCGGCATGGAAGGCGTGACGGCGCGCGACTCTGGCGCTGTTATTCTGGCGCGCCGCAACGGCGTGATCGACTCGGTCGATTCCACCCGCATCATCGTGCGCGTGGAGGGCGAACACAACCCGACGCAGCTTTCGCGCGAGGTTGGCTCGGACATTTATCAGCTCACCAAGTTCAAGCGCTCGAACCAGAACACCTGCATCAACCAGAAGCCGCTGGTGCGCGATGGCGACCGTGTGGTGAAGGGCGATGTGCTGGCCGACGGTCCTTGCACAGAGCATGGCGAACTGGCGCTGGGACGCAACGTGCTGGTGGCTTTTATGCCCTGGCGCGGATACAACTACGAGGACGCCATCCTCATCAGCGAAAAGCTGGTGCGGGAGGACTATTACACCTCGGTGCACATTGACGAGTTCGAGATCGAGGCTCGCGACACCAAGCTGGGCCCCGAGGAGATCACGCGCGACATTCCCAATGTGAGCGAACACGCGCTGCGCGACCTGGACGAGAGCGGCGTCATCCGCATCGGCGCCAAGATCGGCCACGGCGACATCCTGGTCGGCAAGGTCACGCCCAAGGGCGAGACGCAGTTGACGCCGGAAGAGAAGCTGCTGCGCGCCATTTTCGGCGAAAAGGCCGGCGATGTGCGCGACGCATCCCTCTCCTGCCCTCCGGGGGTTGAAGGCACGGTTGTTGATGTGCGCATCTTCAGCCGCAAGGGCCAGGACAAGGACGAGCGGGCCAAGCAGATCGAGACGGAATACGTCTCCAAGCTCGAAAAGAATCTGGGCGACGAGATCCGCATTCTGACCGACGAGCGCCTGAAGCGCCTGGAAGGCATCCTGGGCGGCAAGGTGGTGCTGGCCGACTTGCACGACGAGCGGACCAACAAGCGCCTGCTGACCAAGGACGCGATTCTGGACCGCGAAACGATCGAGCGCATCTCGACCAAGAACCTCAAGCGCATCCGCTACGCCGACAAGGATCCTCGCGTCAACGAGCAGATCGACGAGATCGAGGAGATGACTTCGCGGCAGATTGAAGTGCTGCGCAAGATCACCAACGAGAAGGTTGCCAAGCTGTCCAAGGGCGACGAGCTGCCTCCGGGCGTCATCAAGCTGGTCAAGGTTTATGTGGCCATGAAGCGCAAGCTTCAGGTGGGCGACAAGATGGCCGGCCGGCACGGCAACAAGGGCGTGATTTCGCGCATTCTTCCCGAGGAAGATATGCCGTATCTGCCCGACGGAACGCCGGTGGAGATTGTCTTGAATCCGCTCGGCGTGCCTTCCCGTATGAATGTCGGGCAGGTGCTGGAAACGCATTTGGGCTGGGCTGCTCATGAGCTGGGCAAGAAGGTTGCCGAGCTGGTGCAGGCCAACAGCGACGCGAACTATGTGCGCGAAGTCATGAAGAAGGAGTTCGCCGGGACGGCAACGTTGCGGCAGCTTCTGGAACTTGACGACGAGATGGTGGTACGCGTCGCCAAGGGCATGAAACGCGGCGTCTGGTTCGGCACCAATGTTTTCGACGGCGCGCAGGAGAGCGAGATCAAGGCTCTGCTGGCCACGGCTGGCCTGCCTAGCTCAGGCAAGACGGCGCTGTTCGACGGCATGACCGGCAATCAGTTTGAACAGCCGGTGACGGTCGGCTACATCTACATGCTGAAGCTCTCGCATCTGGTCGACGACAAGATTCACGCTCGCTCGATCGGACCGTACTCGCTGATTACGCAGCAGCCTTTGGGCGGCAAGGCGCAGTTCGGCGGGCAGCGCTTCGGAGAGATGGAAGTCTGGGCCCTGGAAGCATACGGCGCGGCTTACATCCTGCAGGAGTTGCTGACAGCCAAGTCGGACGACGTGTATGGCCGCACCAAGATTTACGAGGCCATCGTGAAGGGCGAGGCGGCCATTGAGCCGGGCGTTCCGGAGTCGTTCAACGTGCTGATCCGCGAATTGCAGTCGCTGTGCCTGGATGTGGAACTGCTGAAGCACGCTGACCTGGTGCCCAAGCTGCCCGCGCCGGAGCCTGAGCCGGAAGAAGAAGCAGCGGTCGCAGACTGATTTTGGCTTCCCACCCTAGCCGCAAAAACAAAAACGCGGCGAGGGTGGGGCACCCGGCAAAGTGAGCTGGGAGCCATCAGTTAGAAGCTTGTTTTCGGGGCCCTTCTTGAAAGCGGTAAACGCCGCTTCCCGGGAAGGGAGGGCCCATCAACAATCCCGGGAAAAGCCGCGGCAGAGGCCGTCAGGCCCGCCAAGGAGGGTTGCCTTGTTCCGTTCGAACCCGTTTGAGCTTTCCAGTCCCATCACCGATTTTGACGCCATTCGCATTCAGCTTGCATCGCCGGAGAAAATCCGCAGCTGGTCGCATGGCGAGGTCACCAAACCGGAGACCATCAACTACCGTACCTTCAAGCCGGAGCGCGACGGGCTTTTCTGCGCGCGTATTTTTGGACCCGTCACCGATTGGGAGTGCTTGTGCGGCAAGTACAAGCGCATGAAGCACCGCGGCGTCATCTGCGACAAGTGCGGCGTGGAAGTGACGGTCAGCAAAGTGCGCCGCGAGCGCATGGGCCACATCGAGCTGGCCTCGCCTTGCTCGCATGTCTGGTTTTTCAAGGGTCTGCCTTCGAGAATCGGCCACCTGCTGGATATTTCCCTTCGCGATCTGGAGGGCATTCTCTACTTCGAGTCCTATGTGGTGATCGATCCGGGCGACGCGCCGGTGAAGGAAAAAGAGATCATCAAGGACGAGGCCAAGTACCGCGAGCTGGACACGCAGTTCCGTCCCTCGGGTTTCAAGGCCATGATGGGCGCCGAAGCCATCAAGGAACTGCTCAAGCGGGTCAACATCGAGGAACTGGATGTTGAGCTGCGCGAGAGGATGAAGACCGAGACCTCGGCGCAGAAGAAGATCAAGTACGCCAAGCGTCTGAAGGTCGTCGAGGCCTTCCGCAAGAGCAACAACAAGCCGGAGTGGATGATTCTGGACGTGCTGCCGGTGATTCCTCCCGAGCTGCGCCCGCTGGTGCCGCTGGATGGCGGCCGCTTTGCCACCTCGGATTTGAACGATCTCTATCGCCGCGTCATCAACCGCAACAACCGGTTGAAGAAGCTGATGGACCTGCACGCGCCGGAAGTGATCGTGCGCAATGAAAAGCGCATGTTGCAGGAGGCCGTCGACGCGCTGTTCGACAACGGCCGCCGCGGCCGCGTGCTGAGGGGCGCCAACAACCGTCCGCTGAAGTCGTTGAGCGACACGCTCAAGGGCAAGCAGGGCCGCTTCCGCCAGAACCTGCTGGGCAAGCGCGTCGATTACTCGGGCCGTTCGGTGATCGTCGTGGGTCCGGATCTGAAGCTGCACCAGTGCGGTTTGCCGAAGAAGATGGCTCTGGAGCTGTTCAAGCCGTTCATCTATCACCGCCTGGAACAGACCGGCCACTGCACGACCATCAAGCAGGCCAAGGAAATGGTCGAGATGCAGGATCCGGTGGTGTGGGACATTCTGGAAGAGGTCATCAAGGACCATCCAGTGATGTTGAACCGCGCTCCCACGCTTCACCGCCTGGGCATTCAGGCTTTTGAGCCGGTGCTGGTCGAGGGCAAGGCGATCAAGCTTCATCCGCTGTGCTGCACCGCCTTCAACGCCGATTTCGATGGCGATCAGATGGCCGTGCACATTCCGCTGTCGCCCGAGGCGCAGATTGAAGCCAGCGTGCTGATGCTTTCCGCGCACAACATTCTTTCGCCGGCCTCCGGCCAGCCGATTACCGTGCCCACGCAGGATATGGTCCTGGGCCTTTACTACCTGACCAAGGCGAAGAAGAACGCCAAGGGCGAGGGACGCGTTTTCGCCAACTCGGAAGAGATCCTGATGGCTCTGGAAGCCAAGGAAGTGGAGACGCTGTCGCCGATCCGGCTGCGCTACACGGGCAAGATGCTGGATCTGACGACGGCCTATGACGATCAGGATCTGATGCATCTGGAGCCGGTCGACTGCAACAAGCAGTTCATTTCGACCACGGTGGGCCGCGTGATTCTGAACGACGAGCTGCCGAAAGGCATGCCGTTCGTCAATGGCCTGCTGAAGAAGAAGGGCATTGGCCAGTTGGTGAACTATTGCAACCAGAACCTCGGTCTTGAGGTGACGGTGGGCATGCTGGACAAGATCAAGGCGCTGGGCTTCAAGTACGCCACCGTCTCCGGGCTTTCGGTGGGCGTGGACGACATGGTGATTCCGGCCAGCAAATATACGACGGTCGCCGACGCCGACAGAAAGGTGATCGAGGTCCAGAAGCAGTACATGGACGGCGCCATCACCAACGGCGAGCGTGCCAACAAGGTCATTCAGATGTGGTCGTCGGTCACCGACAAGGTTGCTGACGAGATGTTCGCCAACATGAAGAAGGCGGACGACGAAGGCGCATTCAATCCGATTTACATCTTTGCCGACTCTGGCGCTCGTGGATCGAAACAGCAGATCCGCCAGCTCAGCGGCATGCGCGGACTGATGGCCAAGCCTTCGGGTGAAGTCATTGAAACGCCCATCACGGCGAACTTCCGCGAAGGGCTGACGGTGCTCGAATACTTCATTTCGACGCATGGCGCGCGCAAGGGCTTGGCGGATACGGCGCTGAAGACGGCCGATTCCGGCTACCTGACACGGCGGTTGGTGGACGTGGCTCAGGATGTGATCGTGACCGAGTTTGATTGCGGCACCTCCGAGGGCATCAGCGTCGGCTCGATCGTTGAGTCCGGCGACATCATCGAGGAGATGCGCGACCGCATCATCGGCCGTGTTTCCCTGGAGCGCATCAAAGACTTCGAAGGCAAGATCATTGTCGATATCAACCAACTGATTGACGAAGATGTCGCAGCGGCGATTCAGGCCGCGGGCGTTGAAAAGGTCAAGATCCGCTCGGTGCTCACCTGCGAGTCCAAGCGCGGCGTTTGCGCGCGGTGCTACGGGCGCAACCTGGGCTCGGGCCGCATGGTGGAGTTGGGCGAGACCTGCGGCGTGATTGCCGCGCAGTCGATCGGCGAGCCGGGCACGCAGTTGACCATGCGTACCTTCCACGTGGGCGGCACAGCCAGCCGCGTGGCCGACAAGTCGCGCGTGGATGCCAAGAACAACGGCATTGTGCACTTCATCAACATGAACTATGTCGAGAGCAAGGATGGCTCGCTGGTCGCCATGAACCGCTCCGGCTCGATCGTTGTTCAGGACGAAAAAGGCCGCGAGAAAGAGCGCTATCAGTTGGTGTATGGCGCCCGCCTCAAGGTGAAGGACGGCGATCAGGTCAAGCTGGGCCAGATGATGGCCGAGTGGGATCCGTATACCTACTCCATCCTGACCGAAATCGGCGGCACGATCGTCTTCAAGGATCTGCAGGAAGGCGTCACGCTGAACGAAGAAGTGGATGAAGTCACCGGCCTCTCGCGCTGGGTGGTTGCCGATGCCCCCGACGAAAAGCGGCAGCCCACCATCGTGGTGAAGAACGCCAAGACGCACAAGCGCTACCTGTTGCCGCGCGGCGCTCACCTGATGGTCGAGGACGGATCTGAAGTGGGTCCGGGCGATGTCCTCTCCAAGATTCCCAAGGAGAGCACGCGCACCAAGGACATCACGGGCGGCCTGCCGCGCGTGGTGGAACTGTTCGAGGCGCGCAAGCCCCACGAGACAGCCATCATCAGCGAAATCGACGGCGTGGTCCGCTTTGGCGATGTCGTCAAGGGTCTGCGCAAGATCTACGTGACGGCGGATAACGGCGACGAGAAGGAATACTCGGTGCCGCGCGGCACGCATGTCAATGTGCAGGAGGGCGAGCGGCTCGCTGCTGGCGAACCTCTGATGGATGGGCCGTTGAACCCGCATGACATTCTGGACGTGCTGGGCGAGAAGGCTTTGCAAGCCTACCTGGTGAACGAGATTCAGGAAGTCTATCGTCTGCAGGGCGTGGCGATCTCGGATAAGCATATCGAGGTCATCGTGCGGCAGATGTTGCGCTGGGTGCGCATCGACGATGTGGGCGATACCGAATTCCTGCTCGATCAGCAGGTGGACAAGTTCCGCTTCCGTGCAGAGAACGAGCGGGTCTTGGCCAAGGGAGGCCGTCCGGCGATCGGGCGTCCGCTGCTGTTGGGCATCACCAAGGCATCGCTTTCGACCGACAGCTTTATCTCCGCGGCCAGCTTCCAGGAGACGACGCGCGTGCTGACCGAGGCGGCCATCAATGGCGCCGTGGACAACCTGCGCGGCTTGAAGGAGAACGTGATCGTTGGGCGGTTGATTCCGGCCGGAACGGGCCTGGAGTACTATCGCAACGTTCAACTCAGCCCGGAGCTGGAGGAGGCCGCTGCCCGCGTTCAGCAGGAAGTCACTGCCGAGCAGGAAGCCGCCGAGCGCGAACTGGAACTGATGCGCCAGGAGGGCGAAGCCGAGGAGATGGCGGCCGAATAACGGCTCGTTGTCCCGGAAGGCTTTTTCTTCCACTCAACCTGAAAAGGCCCGGCTCACGCCGGGCCTTTCTTTTTGATTCGGCAAATCAATGCGGTCAGGCTGCCCTAGCCTTCTCAGCTTTTTCATCATAAGCGCTGCTGGGCAGGGCTATTGCATGAAAACACGTCAAATAACAAGGTGAGGCTCGGATTGCAATTCACATTTCCCAGTAGCATACTTGGAGTATCAGTGAGGCTAAAATGACCGAACCTAGGACAAAGCTTTACAAAGCCACGGCTGCAGAATGTGTACATGTTATGGCTCAAGATAGCGCAATAAAGAGTTCCCGCCGCTTGCCAGACAAGCCTTGGAAATACAATCCTCCTGCGCCGATTGGTGCGGTGCGCCCCAAGCCTGTGATTGTACCTAAAGCGAAATAGCTGGAGAAGCCGTGCCTGATAAAGCCGAGGCGTTGGGCATTTTGCTGGTTTTGCTGCCGGGGTTTGCCTCGGCGTATCTGGTCCAGCTTCTAGCGGCTCGCCGCAAGCAAACAGAACTTGACAAAATAATAGAAGCTCTGATTTTTAGCCTATTTATTTATCTCATTACGCTTCCGTTCTTCGGCTACTCGTTACCGATTGCATGGCATCCGGGCAATGCACAGCACAGTGATTCTTGGCAGATTTTTGTTGTCTGGCCACATCTACTGATACTGGCGCTTCTCGCGATAGTATTGGGCGCGTTATATGCTGCCAGCATCAATCACAACTGGTTGACGGCTCCGTTCAGATGGCTAAGGGTTTCAGAACGATCCGCACGCAGTTCGGTATGGAATGATGTATTTTCCGATCTGCGGGGCTTTGTGCAGGTTGGACTTTCCGACGGACGATCTGTCATTGGCTGGATACGAAACTACTCCGACGAAGATGAAACAACTGAACTTTTCCTTGAAGATGCCGCGTGGGTCGATAGTGACGGCCAAGAGTTTTCCATTCTCGGCCCCGGCATTCTGCTGACGAAAAGTCTTGGAATCGAATACGTCATGTTCCTTGACTCTGGTAGTGAAGACTCCCCGGCTGAAGCCAAATAGGCTGAGGTTATATACCGGCTCTGTCTATTTGTCGCTGCTATCGCACCACCCTTCGCGCTAAAATTCACATATGCCTGATGCCACAACGCTATCGCCCGAAGTTTTGGCCAAGTACGAGCCCGTCATCGGACTCGAGGTCCATGTGCAACTGCTCACCGCCACCAAGGCCTTCTGCGGCTGCGCCAATCAGTTCGGCTCGGAGCCCAATACCAACATCTGCCCGGCCTGCCTCGGGTTGCCCGGCAGCCTGCCCGTGCTGAACCGGAAGGCCGTCGAGTTTGCCGCGCTGGCCTCGATGGCCCTCAACTGCGAGGTGCGCGAGCGCTCCATCTTCGCCCGCAAGAACTACTTCTATCCCGACCTGCCCAAGGGCTACCAGATTTCGCAGTTCGACAAGCCTCTGGCCGAGCACGGCTGGATTGACGTGCCCGCGGCGGACGGCTCGACGAAGCGCCTGGGCATCACCCGCCTGCACATGGAAGAGGACGCCGGCAAGAGCATTCACGACGGGCTGGCCGACTCCGCCCACCACACCTCGATCGACCTGAACCGCTGCGGTACGCCGCTGGCCGAGATCGTCTCCGATCCCGACATGCGCACCCCGGACGAGGCCTGGGAATACCTGACCCGTCTGAAGGAAATTCTGCTTTACTGCGGCGTTTCCGACTGCAACATGGAGGAGGGGTCGCTGCGCTGCGACGCCAACGTGAGCGTTCGCCTGAAGGGCGCGCCGCAGTTCGGCACCAAGGCCGAAGTCAAGAACCTGAACAGCTTCCGCTACGTCCGCGCGGCTCTGCAATACGAAATCGAACGCCAGATCGAGGTGATCGAGTCCGGCGACCGCGTCACGCAGGAAACCCGCCTGTGGAACTCCGCCGAGAACCGCACTTTTTCCATGCGTTCCAAGGAGCAGGCGCACGATTATCGCTACTTCCCCGAGCCGGATCTGCCGCCGCTGGTCGTCTCCGCCGCGTTCCTGGCCGAAACCAAGAAGAAGCTGCCCGAGCTGCCTGAAGCGCGACGCGCCCGCATGATCGACGAGTACAAACTGACCACGCAGGATGCCTTCACGCTGACCGCGACCAAGGAAGAAGCCGACAATTATGAAACTTGGGCAAGAAAAGCCAAGAGCCCGCACCGCGTCGCCAATGTGCTGTTGAGCGAGCTGGGCGGACGCCTGAAGGCGCTCGACCTGGACCTGGAACACTCGCCCGTTTCCATGGCGGGCGTGGTTCTGGCCGCCGATCTGCTGGAAGAGAACAAGATTAGCTCCAAGCAGCTCAAGCAGCTCTTTGATGTGTGCTTTGAAAAGGGAGAGGACTTCGCGGCGGTCTACGAGCGCGAAAAGCCCCAGCAGATTTCCGACGCTTCGGCCCTGGAAGCCATGATCGATCAGGTGATTGCCGCCAACCCCAAGCAGGTGGCGCAATTCCGCGGCGGCAAGACGACCGTGGCCGGATTCTTCGTTGGCCAGGTGATGAGAGCCTCGAAGGGCCAAGCCAACCCGGCCCTGCTGAGCCAGTTGGTCACCAAAAAACTAGCAGAGTAATGCCGTCCACGGCATTCATAAAATGCCGTGGACCTCGCCTCTACTTCATCTTTAGCTCCACCTCAAACTGCTTGCGCGCGTCCCAGGAGCTGACGGTCTTGACGGCGGTTTTCTTGCCGCCTTTCTCCGCCCAAAGCTCATGATCCTCGGCCATATTCACCTGGGCAAACTGAAAGCGGCCCTTCTCGTTGGTTGTATAGCTGCGAATCGTCTTGGACTTCAGATCCTTGAGAAAGACCGTGGCGCCGGCCACCGAAGCGGAATTCGAGTCCACCACGGCGCCCATCACCACGCGCTGGCCAAGATTCTGCGCCTGCGCCGCAAACGGTCCCGTTCCCATGCCGGATCGCAGTGAAACCGATGCTGTCAACAGAATGGCAAACGCCACCCCTACCGCCAAACTCGTTCTCTTCAACCTCACTCTTACGCCTCTTCCTCGTCTTCGCTGGGCAAATCGTCGTCGTCCTCGTCCAGATCGTCTTCCACCTTGGTCAGCTCCAGCGGTTCAACGCCAACGACCTCATACTCGGTTCCACATTCATCACACGTAATGATGTCGCCTTCACTGACCTCATCGATATCGATGTTGAGATCATTTTCGCATTCAAAGCAGATGGGCATGGCAGTCTCCTTTTTCTTCAGAATATTTCGCATTGCAGGATGACGGTACAGCACACTACAACTCCGCTATTCTTTTGGAAAAGCCGCCCCACGTCAAGAGGCAAGCGCCGAAATCGCAACCGGAGCTTCCAAAAGGAAGAATACGCCATCCGTTCCCGTTTCGATGCGCGTGGGCTCTCCGGAGATGGTTTCAGAATGGAACCGCGCCAAAATTTGGAAGCCGAGCCGCCGCCCATCCGTCTCGTCCATGACACTCGACCGCTCCACGGTTTACCCTGTGACTGACCCTATGTCCAGATTTGGCGCTAGTCCGTTATCCTTCCCCGAGTTCCGTGGCGCTCCTCGCCGCCTGATTCTCTGGAACCTCGCCGCCTATTTTGTCTTGGCTCTGGCGCTGTTGCCCGCTCCGGTCACCGCCAGCCGCCTGGCTCTGGCTTTCTCCTTTGCGCCCAGCGCCTTTCTGCACGGCGCGCTCTGGCAGCCGCTCACTTACAGCTTTGTGCACGTTGGCCTGCTGGGCACGCTCTTTGAACTGCTTTCGCTCTGGTTCCTGGCCGGTTTTCTTGAAAGCTATCACAAATCGGGCTGGGTCGTCGGCCTCTACGCCGTTTCGGTGCTGGGGACGGCGGCGGCCGCCGTCGCCCTTTACGCGTGCAGCCAGGCGCTGGGCTTCGCGACCGTCGCCATGCCGCTTTACGGCTGCTTCGGAGGCATCTTTGGCCTGCTTGTAGCCATCGGCGCGCTCTACGGCGACATGGAATTCATGCTTTTTCCGTTGCCGATCAGCATCAAGGCCCGCTATCTGGTCGCCGTCTACGCGCTGGTGACCGTGGCCATGCTCTTCGGCCAGCAGCGCATGTACGCCTTTGCGCAGTTGGGCGGCGCGCTGGCCGGCTTGCTTTACATCCGCATGGCCCCGCGCCACGGCTTTTCCGTTTCTCTGAGTGAGCCATGGTACGCCGCGCGTAACCGCTACTACCGCTGGAAGCGCCGCCGCGCCGCCCGCAAGTTTGAGGTTTACATGCGCTCCCAGGGCCGCACCGTCCACTTCGACGGCAACGGCCATCCCATCGAAGACGACTCCAACGACAAAAGCCGCTGGAACTGAACGATGCTGAGCGCATGCAACCCCTGATCCGGTAAAATCTTAACTGGTATGTCTATCAAATTAGCCTTTCTCTTTCCGGGGCAGGGCTCGCAGGCCGTTGGCATGGGCCGCGAACTTGCCGAGCGTTTTCCCGTTGCCCGCGACACCTTTGCCGAGGCCGATGAGGCCGTTGGCTTCCCGCTCACAAAGCTGATCTCAGAAGGGCCCGCGGAAGACCTCAAGCTGACGGAAAACACCCAGCCAGCCATTCTTACCGTAAGCATTGCCATTCTGCGCGTGCTGGAACTGCATGGAATTGAGCCGGCACTGGTCGCCGGGCACTCCCTGGGCGAATGGTCGGCCCATGTGGCCGCCGGCACCCTCTCGTTTGCCGACGCCGTGCGCGCCGTCAAGGCTCGCGGACGCGCCATGCAACTGGCGGTTCCCGTCGGCCAGGGTGGCATGGCTGCCATTCTCTCGCTGACCGCCGAGCAGGTCATCGAGATCTGCCAGCAGGCAGCCCAGGAAACCGGCCTGACGGTCTCGGCGGCCAACCTGAACTCTCCCGGCCAGACGGTCATCTCCGGCGCGCTGGAGGCGGTCGAGAAGGCCTCCGCGCTGGCCAAGGCCAAGGGCGCGCGCCGTGCCGTCATGCTGCCCGTCAGCGCTCCCTTCCATTGCGCCCTGATGCAGCCCGCGCAGGAAGAAGTGGCGCGCGTGCTCGCCGGCATCACGCTCTCCGATCCTCGCATCCCCGTAGCCGCCAACGTCACCGGCGGCCTGGTCACAACCGCCGAGGAGGCCAAGGACGTCCTCACGCGCCAGGTCACCGGCGCGGTGCATTGGGTCGATTGCATGAAGGCGCTGATCGGCGCTGGCGCTCAGGCTTTTGTCGAGGTCGCTCCCGGCAAGGTGCTCTGCGGCTTGCTCAAGCAGATTGACCCGGCGCAAAAATCCATGAACGTGGAAGATGCCGCCAGCCTGGACAAGACGCTGACAGATCTGAAAGCCATCGAGTCTGCCCAATAAAGCCAATGGGCTCCATCCTCATCGCGCTTGCCGCGAAAAGAATGGAGCCCACTGAGCAAACTTCCCCATCGACACAAGGGAGCCGCTACGAAATTCCTCCCGGCCCTTCCAGAAACTGCACGTCTTCCGGCGAAAAACTCAGCGTATGATCGCGCGGATCATAGTCCAGATTGATTGCCTTGCTCTTTCGCCCGTTGACGAAGGTGCCGGTATGCAGTACGTTGCCAACCACGTGGGTGGCGGCAATCCGGTGGCTGAGAATCTGCCCATAGTCGTTGTCCGGGCTCGTCGTGCTCCAATCCTTCTGAAAACGGTCAAATGTATAGCTGGCGTACTTCTCCGGGTGCTGCTGCCAATTCTTGTCGTGAACCCAGACGCCATAGGCTGCGGGCATATCGTTCTTTTCCAGGTCCTTGAAGAAGGCGTTGACCGTCATTCTTCCCCGCAGGTGCGTTTGCCAGCGCCAGGGCCAGTCCACCGGGCGGCCAGCCACCAGCCACCAGCCAATAAACAGCACCAGCAGCGCACCCGCCGCGCTCAACAAAATCACGTGCCGGCGGTGATCGCGAACTTCGTCAAACTGTGGAGCGTCGAGCAGTGTCATTGTCTGGTTTCCTCGGACTTAGAATACGTCAAGATAGGGAACAGGGAATAGGGACTAGGGATTAGGGGTTAGGGATTAGCAAGCCGACCTAACCTAGCACAAACCAATTCCGCCCTTAATTTAGACACCGTCAACCAGCCCGCTGTTCCCTAGTCCCTAAACCCTAATCCCTGCTTCTTAGTCTTTGCTGTACGTTGTCCGGCTCTTCTCGTCGTGCCGTTCGAGAGCCAGCTCGATCAGACGGGTAATGAGATCCTTGTACTTGATCCCGGTGGCCTCCCACAGCTTCGGATACATGCTGATGCGGGTGAAGCCCGGCATGGTGTTGACTTCGTTCAGGTAGATGCGCCGATGGCCCTCCGGCTCCATCAGGAAATCCACCCGCGACAGGCCAGAAAGATCGCACGCCTTGAATGCCGCCACGGCCATCTCCCGAATCTGCTTCGCCTCGGCTTTGCTCAGCTTGGCTGGAATCACCGGGACCGAATCGTCGGAAAGATACTTGGCCTCGTAGTCATAGAATTCCTTGCCGGGGACGATTTCGCCGACGACGCTTGCCTTGGGCTCGTCATTGCCCAGCACGCCGACTTCAAACTCGCGCGCCTTGGTCGCCTTGCCGCCCACGCCCAGTTCCACCACCAGCTTGCGGTCATACTTGGCGGCGAGCTTCAGCGCGGCCGTCAATTCCTTGCGGTCATGAGCTTTGGAAATTCCCACCGACGAACCAAGATTCGCCGGTTTCACAAACACCGGGTACTTGAGCGCCGCCTCGACTTCGGCCACGGCCTTGCGCGGCGAGCGTTCCCACTCAGCCCTCAGCAGCGTCACGTAGCGGACCTGAGGCAGCTTGGCCTGGAGGAAGAGCCGCTTCATCACGTCCTTGTCCATGCCCGCCGACGAGCCCAGCACGCCCGCGCCGACATAGGCGATTCCCGCCAGCTCGAAGAGCCCCTGGATGGTTCCATCCTCGCCAAAGGTTCCGTGCAGCACCGGGAAAACCACGTCCAGGCCGCTCAGCGCAACGCCGCTTTCGACAGCTTCGGCTTCGCCCTGAGCCTCCGGCGCTCCGGCACCCTTCAGCAGCACCTGCGCCGCCTCGCCGGTCAGCCAATGCCCGGACTTGTTGATTCCGATCGGCACCACGTCAAACTTGCGGCGGTCAATCGCCTTCAAAATCGAAGCGGCCGATTGCAGCGAAACTTCATGCTCGCCGCTCCGCCCGCCAAATAGAATTCCAACTTTCAGCTTTTTCGCCATGTTATTTGATCACCGTTTTGGGTACTCGAAATATCGCTTTGATGCAATCCAGGTTGGTTACCGCGATCTGCACGTGAGTCTTTTCAAGAAAAGCGGAGCCGTCGTAAATCGGTTTGCCTTCCGTAAAAATACCTCGAACCGTGTCAATCGGCTCCGCTCCGGAATCTCGAATAATCTGATGAAGACATCGAATGACGGCACAGTCCAAGCGCCGCCTCCAGTTCTCTGGTCCATTCACAGGCAGTGGACCGCCTGATGGAATAGTTCCCAGTAAACTTCGATGCGCATCCCTTAAATTTTCAATGGAGTCTTTGGTCGTCAGATCGAGGCATAGCCCTAAATCAATCGCCGCGCCCACGACAAAAGGATGGCGAACTTCCTCGCCACGTTTTTGTTTTTCCCGCGCGAACTCCAACGCACGATACGGATTGGATTCCCAAAAATACACGCCGGGGCCAAGCCAATCGTAATCGTTGTTGCTGAGCTTGAACGATTTGGAGCCGGAAAGCAGACGCTCCCCTAAGTCACGATCACAGCCGTGATAGGCGAGCACGAAACTTGTGGAGAGATGATGCACAATCTATCGATAGTTCTTCGTCAACCGGCCCGTGGGCGTATAAATTCCCATCTCGACCAAAACCGCTAACGCGTGCTCTGGCGACTGCGTAGCCTTCCGCGTGAAGGCCTTCGCCGCGCGCTTGAACTCGCGAGTAAAATTCTCGCTCCGCGGATCAAGCTTCGGCGCAGTTCCATTTCTGGTCGAAGTCAGCACTTTCTTTGTCATCCCGCCAGCCCTCAAGTCCCTGTTTTTCAATTGTAACTCTGACTTCGTGATTTTCTTGAAGGCCTGTCAGCGTTTGCGGCTCCGTTCCTTCACGGGATCTTCTTCCCAAATGCCGAGCAGGCCGGTTCCACCGCGCAGGTCGCATTACTAACGTACTTCAAAAGGGCGATGAGGGGATAGCGCTTCGTATTAGTGAAGTGATACCCTCACTCATTACCAGTGCATTCAGATCACACTCCGGCGCGCGCTTTTTTCTCCTGCGGGAGTGATCCATTCGCCAGAAACAGACGTCGACTTGGAAACGCGAGCGAAGCAGTGATCGCATGGCCAGATTTCGTCCAATGAAGAAGCTCTTTCCCGCAATCTCGATTCTTCTCGGTTGGGCCTCGTTTGGCTGGGCCGTTGCGCCCGCGCCTCTAACGACTTTGCGCGCCGTTCATGCTTTGACGAATGAGGAAGCCCGGCAGAAAATGCCGGTGGTTTTTGAAGCCACGGTCGTCTATTCGCGCGGATATGAGAATCTGCTCTTTGTCCAGGACGGCGATGCCGCCATCTTTGTCCGTCCCCCCACAAACAGCACAATGACTCCCGGGGACCGCGTCCTGGTGCATGGAACGATGCAGGCGAGCTTCCGTCCCCTGGTCGTTGGCACGAGTGTAACCTTGCTTCATCACGGTCCCAGGCCCAAGCCAATTTCCACCACTTTTGAGGAGTTGATTCGCGCCCAGCACGACTCCATGCTGGTTACAATGCGCGCCGTTGTCCGTGATGCGGACCTAGTGGCAAGTCCGCTGGCCCCCGTGCGCGGCGCCCGTCTGCAGTTGCTTGCCGAAGGCGGTCACTTCGAGGCGAATCTTGACAGCGACGACGCCAACGCCCTCAAAGGCCTCTTGGACGATGAAATCGAGATCACGGGCACCGCCGCCGGGAAGTTTGACAACAAGATGCAGCAGACCGGGGTCGTGCTCTACGTTTCCTCTCTGAGGGACATCAAAGTTCTCAAGCACGCCAGCTCCAGTCCGTGGTCCCTGCCGGTCACGCCCATGGATAAGGTTCTTGTCAACTACCAGATACGCGACCTCACGCCGAGGGTCCGGGTTCAGGGCACGATCACCTACTATCAGCCTGGTTCGGCCGTTGTCCTGCAGAACGGTGCCAAGAGCCTGTGGATTGAAACCAACAGCCGTGAGCCCTTGCAGATTGGCGATCTGGCGGATGCGACTGGCTTTCCCAGCGCGCACAACCGCCTTCTGACCCTGACCGACAGCGAGATTCGGGACAGCCATGCCTTTCAGCCCGTCACGCCGTATGTGGCAACCTGGCACCAATTGGGCTACTGGAACAGCAATCGCGCTGAAGGGCATCTGTACGATCTGGTTTCCATTGAAGGGCAAGTCGTGGCAAAGGTCCGGGAGGCCACGCAGGATGAGTATGTTCTGACCGCGGATGGCCGCCTGTTCTCCGCCATTTATCATCATCCGGACGCGGCCAGCAACGCCCAGCTTTTCCCGATCATGCAGATTCCCCTCGGTTCCAGGGTTCGCGTCACCGGCATCTGTACGGTCATGGATCCAAGCAATACGATCGTCATGGGCGAAGAGATCCCATTCAACATTCTGCTGCGTTCCTTCGACGACATTACGGTCGTCGCCATGCCTTCCATGTTGAACATTCACAACCTGGTTCTTGTGGCCGGCCTGACGTTGCTGATGGCAATTGCCGTAGGCATCTGGGGGTGGATCCTCAACAGAAAAGTGCGCAGCCAGACCGGCAAACTGGCCACCATGGCGCAATTCGAGCAGCGCCGCAGCCGGATTCTCGAGGACATCAACGGTTCGAAACCCCTGGCTGAAATCATCGAGCAGATTACCGGATTGGTCTCCTTTTTGCTGCATGACGCGCCCTGCTGGTGTGAGGTTATGAATGGCACACGAATTGGCAAGCGCCCCATGGATACGGAGCACCTGCGCATTGTTTCCGCGGAAATACCGGCCCACTCCGGACCGTCGATTGGAAAAATCTTTGCCGCTCTCGCTCCGCAAACTCCGCCCACCGCCTCCGAGGAGGAAGCCCTCTCCGTGGGATCGCGGTTGGCCTCGCTAGCCCTGGAAACCAGGCGTCTTTATTCCGACCTTCTCCACCGCTCGGAGTTCGACCTGCTCACCGATATTTACAACCGCTTCTCGCTGGAGAAGCATCTGGACCGCCAGATTGAAGATGCGCGGCAGAATGCCGCCAGCTTCGGCCTGATCTACATCGACATCGATCAATTCAAGCAAGTCAACGATGCTTACGGCCATCACGTCGGAGACCTCTATCTTCAGGAGGCGGTGCAGCGCATGAAACAGCAGCTTCGCGCCCACGACCTGCTGGCGCGGCTGGGCGGCGACGAGTTCGCCGTGCTGCTTCCAATGGTGCATAGCCGCGCCGATATCGAGGATGTCGTTCAGCGCCTGGAACGAGGATTCGACGCATTCTTCAGCCTCGATGGACACCTTCTGCATGGCTCGGCCAGCATCGGCATTGCCCTGTATCCAGAAGACGGCACGACGGGCGATCAACTCTTGAACGCCGCCGACGCAGCCATGTACGCCATCAAAGCCGCCAAGCACTCGTCAAGCTCCGAATGAGTCCGGCTTCACTCTTCCGCGGACGGGGTGTCGGCAGAGCGCTGCAGGCGGCCCACGCCGTTGAAGGCGGCCACTTTGTAACATTCGACATAAGTGGGATAGTTGAAAACGGTGTCGATGAAGTAGTCCACCGTGCCGCCCAGAATCATGACCGCCTGGCCCACATGAATCAGCTCGCTGGCGCCCTCGCCGATGATGTGCACACCCAGCACCTTGCGGGTTTCGCGATGGAAGAGCAGCTTCAGACGGCCGGTGGTGTCGCCGCGAATCTGCCCGCGGGCGGTTTCGCGATAGTACGCCATGCCGACCTCGTAGGGCACACCCTCGCTGGTCAACTGCTCTTCGGTCTTGCCGATGAAGCTGATCTCCGGAATGGTGTAGATACCGTAGGGATAGAAGCTGGGATTGGAGGCGGCGGCGCGGTCGTTGAAGGCGCGCGCGGCGGCGATGCGTCCCTGCTCCATCGAAACCGAGGCCAGCGAAGGGAAGCCGACCACATCGCCTGCGGCGAAGATGTGCTTCACCTTGGTGCGGTAATGCTCGTCGACGGGGATGCGGCCGCGGGCGTCGGCCTCCAGCCCGGCAGCGGCCAAGTTCAGCTCGTCGACCGCGCCCTGGCGGCCGATGGTGTAGAGCAGCGCGTCGCCGGAGACGATCTTATTGCTGAGCAAGTGGGCGACCACGGAGCCGTCGGCGAGCTCTTCCACGCTGACGAGTTCTTCGCCCAGGCGAAGCGAAACGCGGCTGTCGCGCAAGTGGTAGCTGAGAGCTTCGACGATCTCGCGGTCAACGAATTCAAGCAGACGCTCACGCTTTTCAATCAACGAGACGCGCACGCCGAGCGTGGCGAACATGCAGGCGTATTCGACGCCGACGACGCCGCCGCCCACGACGGTGAGCGTGTGAGGCAGCTCCGGCAGGTTGAGAATCTGGTCGCTGTTGATGATGGTGCGGCCATTGATGGGCACCGTGGGCGAGGCGGAGGGCCGGGTGCCAACGGCCACGATAATGCGGCTGGCTTCCAGCGTCGTGTTGGCCAGCGGCCCCTCGACGTAGATCTGATGGGGATCGACAAAGCGTGCCATGCCGTAGATGACGTCGATGCCGTTGCGCATCAGTTGCGACTCGGTGACGTTCACCTCGCTGTGGATGACGGCCTGGACGCGAAAGGCCAGGTCGGCCATGGTGATCTTGTCCTTGACCCGGTAGCTGACGCCGTAGATGGCACGGTAGTTGTAGCCGGACAGATGCAGCACGGCTTCGCGCATCGTCTTGGAAGGAATAGTGCCGGTGTTGATGCAAACGCCGCCGACGACGGCACGGGCCTCGACCACGGCCACGCGCTTCTTCATCTTGGAGGCGGCAACGGCGGCCCGCTGTCCGGAAGGCCCGGAACCGATGACAACCAGGTCATACTTTACGGTGCTCATAAGAGGGGTTCTCCTGAGCCGTCTTCCGCCGGGAGCGTAGAGCGCCCGAACCGAAGACGCCATCATCCTGTGCAGAAGGCTACCACAGCGCGGATTGGGCAGTCATTGTATTTAGATGCTTGTTTACGGGTGGGTGTTGGGAAATCATTCGCCTCCCTGGTCCCAGAAGCGCGACCTGGGGCACCCGGCTTATAACTCGTCGATTGATTTCGGCCACATGATTTCTATATAACGCCGAAATCCCTCCAGGTCATTCCGTAATCGTATTTGAGTAACTTTGTCGCCGAATTCACCTGCAATAGCGTATTGTGTAGCGATTGAGAATCCGGGCAAAAGAGTACCAACAATCTTGCATGCCGCAGGGTTCGGTTCTCCAAGCAGAAAAAGTGAAATTGGGGTAGCGACATGAGCAGCCTGCTTGATGAAATCATCCCCGCATTGGCTGATCTGCATACAAAATTCGTCAACCGCCTCGCGCTGCGTCTCCCATGCCGCCTTGATCAGCATTTCACGGAAGTCCTGCTGATCGTTCTGCTGAGGAACGTAGCCCTGGGCTCGCATCAATTCTATGAAAGTAAATAACTGGTATCCCATGAGAGCAAGGTCGGCTTCGCCTCCCAAAGCCCGCTTTTCGGGGGGGATGACTTGACCAAGTACCTGCTCGATGTTATGAACGGTCGTGTCAAAATGAGCTTTTCGTACCGTCTCAAATCTTGATGCAAGCGATTGAGCGTGTGCAGCGTGTACGTCCAAGTTTGAACTCTCGAAGAATCTCATCTTCTCTCCGATCCAGCAAAAGATGTCGACACAGGTAGACTACTATTTTTCTCGGGGCACGGAGACATTTAAATCATGAATTCCCGAATCTCGAAAAACGCTATCGCGCGCCGGGGTTGACGCCCAGGCCGGCATCGACGGCATTGAGCAGCGCCCCGGTGGAGTCGCTTTTATAGTCCCAGAACATCACGCCACGGAGCTTGTGGCGGAGCGCGTACCTGCACTTGGCCGCGAGCGACTGCGGGTCGTCGTACGAAACGAAGACCTTCGTCTCCGGGTTGTACAGGTATGGAGCCGAAGCGATGGGATCCCAGAAGCGGATGAATCCATTCTTCAGAAGAGTTTCCGGCGCGGCGCTAAACCGCTCGTCCGAGAGAGGCTTCCCGGGCTGAAAGAGGCCATTGCCAGCGGAGGAAACTTCGCTCCATGCATGACTGTAAAAGGGTACGCCGAGGACGATTTTGTGGGCGGGAACGCCAGCCTGCTCAAACTCCTGTACCGACCTGTCAGCCGAAATTCTTCTCGGGTCGGCGGGATTGGTGAAAAGGGGCGCATGATGTCCGGTGGCGGCGTCGGCAGAATCATAGTAGTCGTAGGCCATCAGGTTTATCGCATCCACAATCCGGGCCACCTTGTTCATCTCGGTATGCGCGAGAAAATTTGAAAACGCTCCGGCCGCGACGGTGAGATAGAGCCGCCGGTGAAGCTGCTTTTGCAGCTTGTTGAAGCTCTGGCGCAGTTCCCGGAGCAGCAGTGTGTAATTCTGCTGGTCCTCGGGGCGGAAGTTGTCGTTGGCTCCGCGAATCCCCGGATACTCCCAGTCGATGTCCAAGCCATCGAGTTCGTGGCGGCTCACGTAATCGGCCACGCTGGCAATAAAGACGGCGCGGCTCTGCCGGGTGAGGGCGATGTCGGAAAAGCCGCCCGAACGGCCCCATCCGCCCACGGAGACGAGCACCGTCAGGGAGGGGTTTTGCTGCTTGAGAGCAACCAGCGAGGCAAGGTTTTTGTCGTCGTTGGCGAAGCTGTTCACGATGCGACCGCCCTGAAGATCGGCGAAGGCATAGTTGATGCGCGTCAGCTTCCGCGCGGCGATGTCGCCGGGCTGAATCAGGGTGTTTGTCGGAAAGACATAGGCGGCGACCACGGGCCGCGGCGCGGCTGCACCAACCAACAGAGTGAAAGAAACGCCAAGCCACACAACAAAAAGCAGATACAATTTAGACAAAATACTTCTATCGACTTCGATGACCCGGCCTCCGGTGATCTTTACTGCGGCATGGACTGGGGACAGTCTCGTGCCTACTCCAGTTTAAAACCTGAGCGCTGCAAGGAATGGGATAGGCCAACGCTGCATACTTTATTGGTCGGATGTGGGCCAGCCGCCCGCTCATCACGATAAAACTTTTATCGCGATGAGCGGGCACAGATTCTCATGATTTATGGTGATTCTTCGGGGAGGATGAACGGGCTACCTGCCCACGTCCTCGATACCAACCTGATTCGGTGCTGGAGAGGTACAATTTGCAGTATGCGATAAGGGGATTGTATGAATGATGGACAACTTCCAATTGATCCAGCCGTTGATGCTGTATCCCCAGAGAATGCCGCCGAAAAGAAGGGCGGAGAAGCACCATCCACTGCCCCGCCACCCCCTCCTAAGCCCCAACCATCCGAACCACATCAAAACAAAACCTGTATATGCCGCCCAGATCAAACGCCATGGTGGAAGGGCACTCTTGAAATCGTTACGCTCTCGATAGGGATTTTTGGTCTGATTGTTTATTGGAATCAGTTGAAAGTGATGAGTGGTCAGCTCACTCAGATGCAGGGGAGTTCTGGACAGACAGATCAATTGATCGGTCTCTATCGGCAACAACTGGCGCAACTCACAAAACAGGCCGGGGATACCCACGCTTTGGCTGTAGATGCCGGTAAACAGGCTGACGAAGCGGGAAAACAAGCTGTTGCCGCCAAGTCCATGTCCGAGCTTACGGCTAGGCAGTTTTCCTCCTCTCAACAGGTAATCGAATCTCAACGGGCTTCGATTAGCGTTTCTCCCTACAGCGTAGATCATCCGATGACATTCCAAGAGCAGCATGAAATGTCGTTCGCCTTTACGCTCGCACTGGTAAACAACGGGGCTTTTGCAGCCAATGATGTGAGAACGCGGTATAAGCTCTACTTTTCCAAATTTGACAACAGAATTTTTCACGAACCCGGAAAACGACAACGAGAACTCTGTAAGGCACCTTTTCCGCCGGAACCGGCGGAAATAGGACCTTCACCAAAATTGACTATCTATTCCGGAAAGGTTGCTCCAATACAAATCAATGGAGGATGGGGAATTGCACCAGAGGACATCTATCTCCAGCCATACGATACGCAGCATCCTAATCGCATCCTCCCTATAGTTGTTGGTTGCGTAGACTATTTTTCTGGTGCAATGCCGACGCGTCACCAGACGGGGTTCATTTTTGAAATTAGGAGAAAAGACGGCGGAATGATTCCAGGAGTTGATATACCAGCCGATGCAATTTCCGTTGATGAATATATTTTTGACCAAGGAGATAGCTACTAGCCCAAAATCATAGGGAAAGAATAGTTGACGGCGGGTGGTCCAGGTCTTGGCGACCTTTTCTGCACCACGATGAGGGTGTCCCTGTTTTCGATAGCTCTGGTCGCGAAATATTAATCCCGGCAAGTTGCCAAGGGCTCGCCGATCTGCTTAGGGAAGCTCTGAACAAGTTGCGTAGAATTACCAGCATTTCCGCAGGGGCTAAAGCCCAATATCTTTTTGATCGTCTTTCGGCACGACTGAAGTCGTGCCCTGACGCTTCTTGCTATCACTAATGGGATTTTGCAAGTGGCTCAGGTTGCGGAACCAGGCTTGAATATGGTTCAAGCACCCGGAAAACATCCCTCGGGGCCTAAAGGCCCCGCTGATTTTGCGGCAGCTACGGCACGGCTAAAGCCGTGCCCTTTCAAAACAGTTTTTTTTGTGGCTTTTAAGGCCCACGAATATTTGATTGCGCTTACGGCAGTCGTGCCCTGTTGATCCGGCACAGTTTGATTGCGATACGAGAGAAGGAAAAAACAGCCGCAGGTCCTTCGACTTCCTTCGCTGCGCTCCGGTCGCTCAGGATGACAGATTTTTTGGTTATGCAATCGTTTGTGCTGGATCAACAGTGGCCCTGCGCCTGCGCTGTTAAACTGGAAACAAATGATTCTCCCGTTTGTCCGCGAAATCTTTGCGGAGCTGGAGCACTCTTCGGGTTTTGAACGCGTACAAAGGCATCTGAGCCTTGGTGCGGGGAGAAGACGTGTCTCCGGACTGACCGCGACGGCGCGTTCTCTCTACATTCCCCTGTTTGCACGAGCTGCGCGCCAGCCGGTGATCGTGATTGTCGCCGACAACAAGGCTGCCGAGGCGCTGGAGCCGATGGTGCGCGCTGGCTGCGAGTTGACCGGCGCGGTGGACCCCGAGCTGGTGGTGCGGCTGCCCGCCCACGATGTGCTCCCCTTCGAAAATCTTTCTCCCCACCCGGACGTGCAGGCGCAACGGGCGGCGGCGCTGTGGAAGCTCGCGACCGGCGCGGTCTCCATCCTGATTGCGCCGGTGGAGTCGGCGGCGCTCAGGCTCTTCGACAGCGACTACTACGCCGGACTGGCCGTGAAAGTGAAGCGCGGCGATGAGGTCGATCTGGAGTCGCTGACGGGGCACTTGGCCGCAATCGGCTACACGCAGATGGACTTGGTCGAGATGCCGGGGCAGTTCACGCGGCGCGGCGGAATTCTGGACGTGTATTCTCCGGAGGACGACCGGCCGGTGCGCATCGAGTTCTTTGGCGACGAGATTGAAACCATCCGCAAATTTGACCCGGAGACGCAGCGCTCGCAGGGCGCGCTGGACGAGGCCGAGTTGCTGCCGCTGACCGAAACGCCGGTGACCGAGCGCCTGCTGGCCGCGGTGCATGGGCGGCTGAGCAAGCAGCGGGTTCAATTTCACGAAGGCGGCGACGAGTTTGAAGGCGACGCAGAAGACGCCAGCGAAGAAGAAGAGATGGCCGCGGAAGTGGCGGCAGCCGAAGGCGTGAGCGTCTTTCCGGGCTGGGAGTTTTTTGCGACGGTGGCGGGGGCGGAAAAGTCCTTGCTGACGCTGGCGCCAAAGGCCGCGCTGTTTGTCGTTGAGCCGCTGATGGTGCAGAACCAGATTGATCGCTGGTGGACGAAGGTCGAGCAGCGGCATGAGCGCTCGGCAATCGGCACGCTGATGACGCCCGAAGATATCTATCTGCCGCCGGAACTGCTGAAGGCGATGCTGGAAGCGCAGATGGGCCTCGACTTGGATCAACTGGGCGCGGTGGACATGCTGGACGAAGACACGACGCTGGGCGAGGTCGAGATGAACACGCGGCCGACGCTGCGCTTTCATGGCTCGATTCCGGCGCTGGCCGAGCAGTTGCGCACGCTGATGGCGGCCGAGACGCGGGTGGTGCTGGCCGCGCCGCATCAGGGCGACGTGGAGCGGATGGCCACACTGCTGCGCGAGTACCAGATTCCGTACCGGCTGGGCAGCCGCAATCCGCGCCCCGGCGAGAGCTTGACGGATGAGGCGGGCACCCTGTCGGGCGACCGGCGAGCGCCGGTGATTGTGCGCACGCCGCTGTCGGCGGGCGTCAGCTTTCAGGACGCGAACCTGATTGTTTTTGGCGCCAACGACTTTTCCGACGATGCGGATGTGACGGCGCGTCCAGAGCCGAAGCGCTCGAAGACGGCGGCGTTTGTCAGCGACTTCCGCGACCTGACCGTGGGCGACTATGTGGTTCACGTGGACCACGGCATTGCGCAGTATCAGGGACTGAAGGAGATCGAGCAGGACGGGCTCTCGGTCGAGTTCATGATCTTGGAGTTTGCCGAGGGCGCGCGGCTCTATGTGCCGCTGACCCGGCTGGATCTGATTCAGAAGTACCGCTCGACCGACACCGGGCCGGCGCCGCAACTGGCCAAGCTCGGCTCGCAGCAGTGGAACAAAACCAAGACGCGAGTGCGCAAGGCCATGCAGGAGATGGCCGGCGAACTGCTGAAGCTGTATGCCGCGCGTGCGACGGCGCAGGGCACGGCTTTTACGAAGGACAACGCCTTTCAGCGCGAGTTTGAAGACGCCTTCGACTATACCGAAACCGAAGATCAGTTATCGGCGATCCGCGCCATCAAGTACGACATGGAATCGACCACGCCGATGGACCGGCTGCTGTGCGGCGACGTTGGCTACGGTAAGACGGAAGTGGCCATGCGCGCGGCTTTCAAGGCTGTGCAGGACGGCAAGCAGGTGGCCGTGCTGACGCCGACGACGATTCTCAGCTTTCAGCATTACGAGACTTTCAAGAAGCGATTCGCGCAGTTTCCGATCAACATTGAAATGATCTCGCGCTTTAGAACGGCGAAGGAACAAAAGATCATTAAGGAGCAGGTTGAGGCGGGCAAGGTCGACATCCTGATCGGCACGCATCGGCTGCTCTCAAAGGACATTCACTTTCAGGATCTTGGCTTGCTGATTGTCGATGAGGAGCAGCGTTTCGGCGTGCGCCACAAGGAGCGGCTGAAGGAGATGCGTCACGCCATCGACGTGCTGGCGATGAGCGCCACGCCGATTCCGCGCACGCTGCATATGTCGCTGGTGGGCCTGCGCGACATGAGCGTGATCGAGACGCCGCCCAAGGATCGCATGGCGATTCAGACCGTGGTGGCCAAGTACGACGAGAAGATTATCCGCTCGGCCATCGAGGTGGAGATGGAGCGCGGCGGGCAGGTTTATTTTGTGTACAACCGCGTGGATTCGATCTACGAGCTGGCCGCGCGGATTCAGGAATTGGTGCCAGGGGCGCGCGTCGCCGTGGGCCATGGGCAGATGAGCGAAGGTGAACTGGAACGGGTGATGCTGGCCTTCATGCGGCACGAGTACGACGTGCTGGTGGCGACGACGATTGTCGAAAACGGGCTGGATATTCCGCTGGCGAACACCATTATCATCAACCGTGCGGACCGGCACGGGCTCAGCGAGTTATATCAGCTACGCGGCCGCGTGGGCCGCTCGAACCGGCGCGCCTATGCGTATCTGCTGGTGCCGCCGGACAAGGAATTGACGGAGATTGCGCGGCGGCGGCTGGCGGCGCTGAAGGAGTTCAGCGACCTGGGCGCGGGCTTCAAAATTGCGGCGCTGGACCTGGAACTGCGTGGCGCGGGTAACATGCTGGGCGGCGAACAGAGCGGGCACATTGAGGCGGTCGGCTTCGAGCTTTATACCTCGATGCTGGAGGCTGCCGTGAAGGAGATCAAGGGCGAGAGCACGGAGGAGCGCCCGGCAACGCAGCTCAATCTGGGCATCTCGGTGCGCATCGACGAGAGCTATGTGCCGGAAGAAAATCAGCGGCTGCGGCTCTACAAGAAAATTGCCGGAACCAAGAGCGAGGCGGAGATCAACGAGATTCGCGCGGAGATGGAAGACCGCTACGGCGCGCCGCCGGACGCAACCGTGTTTCTGCTGGAGGCTTCAACGATCCGCCTGGAATGCGAGCGGATCGGCATTGCGCAGATCGACCGCAAGCGCGGCGAGCTGCATATTCGCTTTACGGAAAATGCGACGGTCGATCCGCAGACCCTGATGCGCCTGGTGGCGAAGAACGCCAAGCGTGGCGCTAAGTTCACGCCGCAGGGGCTGTTGAAGTTTCCTTTGGATGCCACGCGCTCCGACGATCTTCTGCTGGAGATTCGAGAGCTGATTGCGGAACTGGCGCCGGAGGAGCGGAGTTAGCGGAAAAAGTTCACCGAAAAAACAAGGGGGGGAATTCGATGCACAAGAATCTCATATTCGCATGGATATTCTGTTTCGCTTGCGCCGGATACTGTCAGGCTCCAAACAGAAACGCGGCTCCTGCGCCACAACCGACGCCCGCAATTCACGAAGAGAAGCCGGTAGCTTTCCACAGCGATCTGCTCGACCTAAGTTTCGCCTATCCAGCCAGCTTGACTGCCAAGCCCCTACCCACTCCCGATGAACAGCACGCCGCAACGGCAAAGACTCAACCAGCCGACGAGAAAGATGAATATCGAAAGGCGGATCAATGCACCGACGCTGTGCTGGCGGCAAGCCGCGACGACGATCCGAAGAAAGGCAAGGTCTCAATTGCAATCTATGGAGATCAACGGGGAACCGTTCTTTCTGTGGATCGCTCCGTGAAAGCATCGATACTGATGTCACGTATGGGAATCGAGTGCATGACTGCTGAGCTTCAAGGTAGGGCTGATGAGATGGCCGGGGTCATGGCGGAATCGACCATCGAGCAAGCCAAACAGGATCGGAATCTACATTCAATTGATCGACCTATTTGGTACGAGTCGGGAAAGGCCCGCATTCACTTCGCTGCCGCTGAAAGTTCCCCGACCAGCGATGCACTCTCTTCATCGAAAGCAAAGCTGGAGTCTCAGTTTGTTGCGGCCCTCGCATTTGTGTGGAAGAAGAATCTGGTCTCGATTGTTCTTGAGTCGAACGACTTGCCGTTCATGAACGAAATGCTCCATGGAGTGATTTCGCTTGGCACACAGGCTCCGGCTCCACTGTTCCCCGCCGATCTTGGGAGCGGAACGCCAATCCACCCAAAGCCATAAAGCATTCCGGCACGCTTGGAATACCTGAAAAATATCGCAAAGAGAGAAAAAATGAAGAGGTTTTTTGCAGTAATCCTGATCGGAGCGAGTATGCCTTCAGCAATCAACGCACATGCCGCAAGCGAGGACTGGAAACAACAGTTCCAGAAACTTTCCGATGAGTATCTCGATCAGGTTTATTTGCGCTATCAACCCACGCAGGGAACGATGGCCGGGTATCACCAATATGACGCGCAGTTGGAAGATAACTCGCGCAAGAACATTGATGCGGAGATCGCCGCGCTGGAGAACGTTGAAAAGCGCATCGAGGCGATTCATCCCGATGCCGACGCGGCCGATTTCGTTTCGCGCAGCGACCGCGAAATTGTGCTTGCCAATATTCGCTCGCAGTTGCTGACGCTCAAAACAATCCGCCCGTGGGAGAAGAACGCGGACACCTATTCAAGCACCTGCGCGAATGGGGCGTTCACGCTGATGGAGCGGAAGTTTGCTTCGCCAGATGAGCGGCTGTGGTCACTCATTGCGCGCGAAAAGCAGATGCCTGCGCTGCTGGCCGCGGCGCGCGTGAACCTGAAGAATCCGCCACGCATCTACACCGAAATTGCCATTGAACAGTTGCCGGATATTTTGGGCTTTTTTGAGCGCGATGTGCCGCTGGCCTTTGCCGACGCGAAAGATCCCGCGCTGAAGGCCGAGTTTGCCCAGAGCAATGGGGCGGTGATTGCGGCGCTGAACAGCTATCTCGGATGGCTGAAAACGGACTTACTGGCTAAGTCGAACGGCGACTTCCGCATTGGCGCGGAGACCTTCAGCAAGAAACTAAGTTATGACGAGATGGTGGATGTGCCGCTGGACAAGTTGCTGGAAATCGGCTGGGCCGATCTGCGCAAGAATCAGGCGCACTTCAACCAGGTTGCCAAAGAGTTGGAGCCGACGAAGGAACCGCTCGCGGTGGTCGAGGAGTTGGGCGAAAATCATCCCGCGCCGGATCAGCTGATGGATACCTTCAGGGCGACCTTCGATGGACTGACTAGTTTCATCCGCACGCATCACATTGTGACGATTCCCTCGGATGTGCGGCCCATCGTGGAAGAGACGCCGCCCTTCATGCGCGCTACGACCACGGCCAGCATGGACACGCCGGGACCGTTTGAGACGCACGCGACTGAGGCTTATTTCAACGTGACGCTGCCTGACCCCAAGATGACGCCTGCCGAGGTCGAGGGCTACATGCACGGCTTTAATGTGGGCACGGTGATTTCAACGGCGGTGCATGAGGCGTATCCCGGCCACTACGTTCAGTTCCTTTGGCTGCCGCAGGCGCCGAGCCGGGTGCGGAAGTTGCTGGGCGCGAATACCGACATTGAAGGCTGGGCGCACTACACCGAGCAGATGATGCTGGACGAGGGCTACGGTCAGCCCGGCGTGGGCGCGAAAGACGAGCGTGAATCGAAGCTCCTGCGCCTCGGGCAGCTTCAGGATGCGCTGCTGCGCAATGCGCGCTTCATCGTGGGCATCCAGATGCACACGGGCAAAATGAGTTATGACGAAGCGGTTGCGTTCTTCCAGAAGGAAGGCTACCAGTCGAAGGAAAACGCGGTGGTGGAAACCAAGCGCGGAACCAGCGATCCGACCTATCTCTACTACACACTGGGTAAGTTGGAAATCATGAAACTGCGCGAGGACGTGAAAAAGAAGCAGGGCTCGGCTTTCCGGCTGGAGCAGTTTCACGATGACTTCTTGCGGCAGGGATTTCCGCCGATAAAAATCGTCCGGGAAGCGCTACTGGGGGATGATTCGCCGACGCTGTAGGGCGTTGATCGCAGAAATTCGTTCCTTATTGTTCGTGGTTCCCAGGTCTCAAAATCGAGACCTGGGGCACCCAGCGTTTGGTGGGAACCCCGGTTTTATGGCCTTGCCTGGCGCGCGGATTACAGTGGTATGAGAATAGCTTAAAATGCATTGGGCGAACGATGAAGACGGCGAGACCGCGCTATGGTTGCTGAAACGAGGAAGACGGCATGAGCAAACGGGTACGGAAGGCGATTTTTCCGGCAGGCGGGCTAGGCACGCGATTTTTGCCGGCCACGAAGGTGATTCCCAAGGAGATGCTGGCGCTGGTCGACAAGCCCATCATCCAGTACGGCGTGGAAGAGGCGATTGCGTCGGGGATTGAGCACATCATTATCATCACCGGTCGCGGCAAGGGCACCATCGAGGACCACTTCGACAACAGCTTCGAACTGGAAGCGACGCTGGAGCGGAAGGGCAAGCATGAACTGCTGGCGGTTTCGCGCGGCGTTTCTACGCTGGCGCGCATCAGCTATGTGCGCCAGAGAGAGCCGCTGGGGCTGGGCCATGCCGTGTTGTGCGCCAAGGAACTGGTGGGCGATGAGCCGTTTGCCGTGATTCTGCCGGACGACGTGATTGCCGCCCCCGTGCCGTGCCTGAAACAGATGATGGACATCTTTGACGAGAAGGGCGGCTCGGTGCTGGCCACGCAGACCGTCGAGGGGCCGGAGATCAGTTCCTACGGCGTGCTGGCGGGCGCGCAGGATCCGGACAACTGGCGGATTTACAACTGCACGGGCATGGTGGAGAAGCCGAAGTTTGATGAAGCGCCCTCGAAGCAGGCTATCATTGGCCGCTATGTGCTTACGCCGCGCATTTTCGAGATGCTGGAGCAGACCACGCCCGGCGCGGGCGGCGAGATCCAACTCACCGACGGCCTTAGGGCGCTGCTCAAAGAGGAAAAGATCTTTGGCTACACCTTCGAGGGTAAGCGCTTCGACGCCGGAGACAAGATGGGCATGCTGGAAGCTACCGTGGAGTTCGCGCTCAGTCGCAGTGACCTTGGGCCGCAGTTTCGGGAGTATTTGAAGGGGCTGAAGCTATAGAGAGCGGAGTTCGCGGTGTTAGCCGGCGCTTCGCGCCGAGTTAGCGGAGTTTGCTTTCGCGCCAACTCCGCTATCCACGCTAACACCGCTAACTCCGCTGCCTTGCTAGAATAGCGGCGCCTGCTTGCCGGGCATGGTCAGGCCAAAGTGCTCGTAGGCCAGGCGCGTAGCAACGCGGCCGCGCGGCGTGCGGTCGAGAAAGCCGATCTGGATGAGAAACGGCTCGTAGACTTCTTCGAGAGCGTCTTCTTCCTCGGCCAAAGTGGCGGCCAGAGTGCCCAGTCCGACCGGGCCCCCGTCGTACTTCTGCATGATGGTCAGCATCAGCCGACGGTCGATTTCGTCGAAGCCGTGGGCGTCCACTTCCAGCATGGTCAGTGCGGCGTTGGCCGTGGCGCGGTCGATCTCGCCGTTTCCGCGCACCTGGGCGTAGTCGCGCACGCGGCGCAGCAGCCGGTTGGCGATGCGGGGTGTGCCGCGGGAGCGGAGGGCAATTTCCGAAGCGCCGTCCTGGTCGATGGGAATCTGCATCACCTCGGCCGAGCGCGTGACGATAAAACGCAGCTCTTCCTCGTTATAAAACTCCAGGCGCAGCAGAATGCCGAAGCGCGAACGCAGGGGCGAACTGAGCAGGCCGGGACGAGTGGTGGCGCCAATGAAGGTGAACGGCCGAATCTCCATCACGTGCGTACGCGCCGCCGGACCCTGGCCGATGATGATGTCCAGCTTGTAGTCCTCGAGAGCCGTGTAGAGCTTTTCTTCCAGCACCGGTTGCATACGGTGAATTTCGTCCAGGAAAAGCACCTGGCGCTCGCGCAGGTTTGTCAGGATGGCCGTCAGATCACCTGCGATCTGAAGCGCCGGGCCAGAGGTCTGCTGGAAGCCGACATCGAGTTCATTGGCGATGATGGTGGCCAGCGTGGTCTTGCCCAGGCCGGGAGGGCCGGAGAGAAGGACATGGTCCAGCGCCTCGCCGCGGGATTTTGCGGCTTCCAGGGCGATGGCAAGTTGTTCTTTTGCTTTCTCTTGGCCGATGAACTCGCCGAGCCGGCGAGGACGCAGTTTCAGCTCAAAGCCCTGCTCTTCGTCGGAGGGCGCGGCGCTGACCAGCCGCTCCGGAGTGTTGTCGCCTGCGATTGCCATACTAACCAGAAGTGTAGACGCTCCCAGCCGAAGGGGCAAAATGCGGATGCCCGTCGATGGGGGTTATTGACTGTCTTGGTTCAGCAAAAAAAAGAACATTTGCGCATTGGTTGTGACGTGCTTGATGTAGAATTGCTTGACGCAAAAAAGAGAATTTTAGGAGTGCTCTATGCACAGTCGCGTTTTTCTCGGGGCCATTCTGCTCGCTGGCCTTGTATTTCCGCTTACCAGTTGCTCGAATGATCCTTCACTGACATCCATCGTGATTAGTCCCAGCACAGTCAGTATTGAGTTACTCCCGGCGGGCTCTGTGCAGGGGCATACGCAGTACACGGCCATTGGGTACTATACCCATCCAAACCATACGGCGATTACCAAGGATCTGACCAGTCAAGTTACCTGGGCTTCCAGCGGTACACAAGTGGCGACCATCAGCAATACAGGATTAGCCACTGTCACCGGGTACAACTCTGTTACCGGAGAAGCTTGGATCGGAAATACGGAGATCACGGCAAGTGCGCCTGGATTCCACGGTGTCGTCGTCAGCAATACTGCGACTTTAACGGTTACAGCCACGACCACGTCTTCAAATATCAAATCGCGCTCTGCCGCACCTGCGTCAAAGGTCGCGGAGCAGTAGTTCGTCGCGCCAGAACCTTCATTGTTAATCCGGGGTTGCAGCCGGGAGATTTTCAATTGGTGCGTTCAAGTCAAAGAAAGCCGCTCTTTGGGGCGGCTTTCCTGCGTTTGGGCGCAAGGCAAAAGAAATGCCTTCTGGTTTCCGGCGAAGAAGGCACGCGGAAACGCTTGCGAAAAGAATGCGGCGGCAAGCGCTGAGCGCAGGCGTTTAGACTGGTAGGGTTGTCCCAGAGCATAATGACCTGTCCGTTCTCCCGCCTTCGACGCTTTCGCTTCAGCTTGCCGCAGCGCATTGCCGCTGTGCTGCTGGCGCTGTTTTTGGCGCAGGGGCTGTGGCTCATCGGCCATCAACCGCTGACGCCGCAGCCTAGCGGCGCGTGCCGCGGCGTTCACGACGGGATTCTGGCCTGTCGGCTGGCGGGAGTGCCGCTGGCGCTGTCGTTTCTGGCGGCCGGGTGCCTGTTGGGCGGCGGCTTGTGGTGGGTGACGCGGCGGCTCTACGGAAACCTGGGCGGCTACACAGCGCTGGCGCTTTACTGCTTTTCGCCGGTGGCGCTGAAGTCTTGCATTGCGCCCAACCCCGAAGTGCTGGCGGCGCTGGGAGTCTATGGCGGCGTTTACACCTGCATTGGCGTGGCCCATGCGATGCAAGGCCCCAGGCGCAAATGGCGGCCGCGTATTGTGCTGCTGATGGTGGCCTTTGGCCTTGCCGCAGCCTCGCAAATTGCCGCGCTGCCGGTGGTGGCGCTGCTGGGCCTGGCTTTTATGCTCTGGGTGGCCGAAGGGCGCAGACGGCAAGTGTTGCCAGTGGTGCTGCTGGCTGCTGCCGGAGGGCTGGCGTTTGTCTTCGCCTGCTACGGCTTTTCCCCGACGGCCTTCAGTGAATTTCTCCGTCCAGCGCAGGACTTTCCGCAGTTTTCGTTGGAACCGGCGCGGCGGTTCTTCTCCTCGCCGGGCAACGCCGGGATTACGGTTGCCGCGGTTGCCGCTTTCGCGCTCTATCTTGCGCAGCGCCGGTCGCGCTACTTCGGCAATACCACGCCGCTGCTTTGCGCTTTGGGCTTGATGTTGCTGGTCACGACGGGCGCGGACGGCGCGCCATGGCTCTGGGTGTTGCCCTTTCTGCTTACGTTTGTTGGCGGAGTTTTTGCGGACGCCTACGAGGGGCCGCATGGACGCCTGGCCATGAGCGCGGCTGGAGCCATCGTGGTGGTGCAGGCGGTCTTGTGCGTGCTGAGCTTGCCGGGAGTGCTGTGAGGCGCAGAGAAAGTATATGCACTTGACGACATTAGGCATTCTGAAGCATAATTCTGAACTAGAATGTTCCTCTCTCCAGCCGTACCTTTTTCGGAAGGTGTGTAACCGCAAGCAGGGCAAGATGTATCAACAAAATGGAGAATAAATGCCGAGGGGAGCATCCTATGCACGAACAGAACGAAAAGACGGCAAGTAGCCGGTTTGCCCTGGAAGAGAATTGGACGGTTGAGTTCCACGAGGAGTTTGCAATAGAGTTCCGCAAGCTTTCGAAATTTGGTACAAGACGCATTATTTGCGTTGTTGATTAAGCTGAGGCGGTTTGGGCCGCAGCTTGGACGCCCAGACGTAGATACGTTGAAGGGCTCGCATTACCCAAACATGAAGGAACTTCGCTTTAGGGCTGACGATGAAGTTTGGCGAGTTGCCTTCGCGTTTGATCCTGTACGCAAGGCTATTTTGCTTATAGGTGGAAGCAAGTCGGGTGTCTCACAAGAGCGGTTTTACAAGGGCTTGATTCGCGTTGCCGATGAACGGCTTGAGCGCCATCTTGCAACCATTGCCAAGGATCGGAAAAGGAAATGACAATTTCTCTGGAAGAAATGTTGGCGGAATTGCCGATCGAACGGCGAGAACGCATTGAGCAGCGTGCGGCGGAGATGATTGCCGAGGAGATGCACCTGCGCGAGATGCGCCGACTGCGCAAGCTGACCCAGGCGCGGCTGTCGAAGAAGCTCAAAATCGGCCAGGAGGGAGTTTCGCGCATCGAGAAGCGAACCGACCTGTACCTGTCGACGCTGCGGAGCTATGTGGAGGGGGTGGGCGGCAAATTGTCGCTGATCGTCGAGTTTCCCGACCATGCGCCGGTGATTCTGGCTGGATTGGGCGAGGACGCGGGCGAAGGCAAAAAGAAAGCGAAGAAGAAGGCTGGAGCCGCAGCCAGATCGAAGCCCGGAAGGCGTCGCGCGGCATGAGCTGAGAAGGCCCTCGGCGAGCATCGTAAAATAGGCTATAAAATCAAGCAGAATAAGGACTTATTTCCTGCTAGAAGCCTTGCTTTAGTGGGCCCCGGACGCGTAAAATAGAAGAGTTGCCCGCGTCAGGTCGGCCCTGGTTTCTTTCCGACACTTTTAGCTGCATTTCAGCGGGCCTGAAAAGACATCTATGCCAGATAATCAGAATCCCCTGCTTCCCCCCGACGGTGGCGCTCCGCAGATGAGTGGCTCCAGAATCATCCCCATCAACATCGAAGAGGAGATGCGCCACTCCTATCTCGACTACTCGATGAGCGTCATCATCGGGCGCGCGTTGCCGGATGCCCGCGACGGGTTGAAGCCCGTGCACCGGCGCGTGCTGTACACCATGAGCGAGATGGGCCTTGAGCACAACAAGCGCTACACCAAGTGCGCCAAGGTTGTCGGCCAGTGCATGGGCGTTTATCACCCGCACGGCGACTCGTCCATCTACTTCACGCTGGTGCGCATGGCGCAGCCGTTTTCGATGCGCTATCCGATGGTGGACGGCCAGGGCAACTTCGGCTCGGTGGACGGCGATCCACCGGCGGCCATGCGGTACACCGAATGCCGTTTGCTGCGCATTGCCGGCGAGCTGCTGGCCGATATCGAGATGGATACCGTGGACATGCAGCCGAACTACGACGAGACCACACTCGAGCCTTCGGTGCTGCCCACGCGCATTCCCAACCTGATTGTCAATGGTTCGAGCGGCATTGCCGTCGGCATGGCGACCAATATTCCGCCGCATAATCTGACGGAAGTGATCGATGCCACCATCGCGCTGGTGAAGGATCCCACGGCCGGGTTGGAAGAGGTCCTGAAATACGTCAAGGGGCCGGACTTCCCGACGGGCGGCTTCATCTACGGCAAGAGTGGCATTGTCCAGGCGTACAAGACCGGACGCGGCCGTTTCATGATGCGCGCCAAGGTGGGCACGGAAAATATCACCAAGGAAAAACAGGCGATCATCGTCACCGAAATTCCTTATCAGGTGAACAAGTCCGTGCTGATCCAGCGCATCGCTGAGCTGGTGAACAACAAGATCATCGACGAGATCAGCGATGTGCGCGACGAAAGCGACCGCGACGGCATGCGCATCGTTATCGAGCTGAAGCGCGGCGCGCAGCCGGAGATCGTGCTGAACCAGCTCTACAAGCACACGGAGATGCAGGGCGGCTTCTCCATGATTTTCCTGGCGGTGCTGAACGGGCAGCCGCGGGAGCTGAGCCTCGATCAGGCCATTCGTTGCTTCATCGATCATCGCATCGACGTGGTGCAGCGCCGCACGGTCTTCTTGCTGCGTAAGGCGCGCGAGCGCGAGCACATTTTGGAAGGCCTCAAGATCGCGCTCGACAATCTCGACACGGTCATCCGCATCATCCGCGCGTCCAGTTCACGCGCTGATGCGCGCGAGAGCTTGTATGCCTGGGGCAAGGGCACGGAGATTGTTATCCGTCTGGACCGCGAGCGGTTGCCGCATGAGGAAAAAGGCCTCACGCTCCGGCAGGTCGACGCAATTCTCGAATTGCAACTCTATCGCTTGACGCAATTGTCCGTCGACGAGTTGCTGAATGAGTTGAAGCAGGTGCGCGACCGCATTGCCGAGTATGAAGAGATTCTGGCCAGCGAAGTCAAACTGCACGCGGTCATCGTCAAGGAACTCGAAGAGGTTCGCGACAAGTATGGCGACGCGCGGCGCACGCAGATCATCGACGAAAGCGCCGAGTTGCAGATGGAAGACCTGATCGCCGACGAGCAGGTTGCGGTGACGGTCAGCCACCAAGGATATCTCAAGCGGACGCCGATTTCCATCTATCGCCAACAGCGGCGCGGCGGCACCGGGCGCACGGGCATGAAGACGCGCGACGAGGACTTCGTCTCGCAGTTGATTGTGAACTCGACGCACGCTTTTCTGCTCTGCTTTACCAACACCGGCCGCGTTTATTGGCTGAAGGTGTATGAGATTCCGGACGTCGGCGCGGCGGGCAAGGGCAAGTCGATGCAGAGCTTGCTGAACCTGCAACCCGGCGAAAATGTCCGCACCATCCTGCCGGTTCGCGACCTGGAAGAAGAAGGCAAGTTCATCATCTTCTCCACGCGCAAGGGCATCGTGAAGAAAACGCCGCTGAAGGATTTCAGCAACGTGATGTCGCGGGGCATCATCGCCATTGCCATCGCCGAGGACGACGACCTGATCGCCGCCGACCTGACCGACGGCAAGCAGACCATCTTCCTGGGCACCCGCGACGGCATGGCCATCCGCTTTGACGAACAGTACGACCCGGAGCGCAGCGGCATCGGTCTTCGTCCCATGGGCCGCAACGCCGCTGGCAACAAGGGCATTTCGCTCAAGAAGGGCGACTATGTCATCGGCGAGGCCGTGACCAGCTCGGATGAAACGCGCGAGCTGAATCGCGACGAGTGCGCCGCGACGCTCGGCATGACCGAGAAGCTGGTTGCTCTGCGAGATGCCAGCGCGGAAGCCAAGGACGCTTTGCAGAAGGCGCGTGAGGCTAGGCGTAACGGTCCCGCAGACGACGAAAACCTGAAGGCCGCGGAAAAAGAGGCGGAGAAGGCCGTCGATAAAGCGCAGAAGGAACTGAAGCATCTGGACGAACGCCTGGGCGTCAAGAAGTTCCTCATCCTGACGATTACCGAGAACGGCTTCGGCAAGCGCACGGATATCGACGAGTACCGCCTGACCGCGCGCGCTGCGCAGGGCGTTACGAACCTGAAAGCTACCGGCAAGGTGGGCAAATCCGCGGCGATTCTGCTGGTGGATGAAACCTCCGAGTTGATGGTCATCAGTCAGTTCGGCAAGATGATCCGCATCGACACCAACAGCATCCGGGCAGCCGGCCGCTCCACCCAGGGCGTCAAGCTGCTGAACCTGGAGCCCGACGACAAGGTTGCCGCGGCGGTCATCATTCCGCCCGAGGAACTGAAGGACGACGAGCCGACGCTGTTGCAGTAGGAAGGTGCATCCAGAGACATATTCCAGGTCTCTGAAGCGAGACCTGGAATATTCAGCGGGGAGAATCATGGCAGATATATTTCTGAGTTTTATCCACGAGGAGGAAGAGGTTGCGAGCGAGGTAAAGAGTTTTATTAGCAAGGTCTTCGATTGTCAGATTGCCCCCTTCATGTCATCGGATCAGGAGTCGATTTACGCTGGTGAAGATTGGATGGCTCGAATTTTCGGTGAACTTACACAAGCGAAAATACTTATATCGATGTTAAGCCCAGTTTCTATGAGGCGGCCATGGATAAATTTCGAGGCTGGTGCGGCATGGGCAAAGGATATTATAGTAATTCCGGTTTGCTTTGGAGGGTTGACTGTTAGCAGCCTAGAGAAGCCGTATTCAAGTCGTCAAGCCGTGGCGATAGAGGATTACGACGGAAGTTATTATCTCGTTAGCTCAATAGCTCACCATCTGAAAATCGATTTGCCTGAAAAGCCGATATTCTCCAACACTGTCATTTCATTGAGTGGATTCACTCAAGAGGAGAAGGAGAAAAACGACAATTGTCGCGCGCCATACAAGTACCTCAATAGCTGGCTTAAGCTCAATCGTGAAGGATAGTTGACGATGTGGATGGCCCTGTTTCAGCCGACCACGAACTTTGGTCGGCGTGCATCTATATCAAGAATTGCGGTGCCCTATACCAAAAGGACTAGAAATAGCGTTTGATCTTCTCAAATATAAGAAAGATTATCCCTGCGCCCAGAAATAACAACGGTGCCAATATCGTGAAGCTTAATTTATATAGAACGGCTAGTATCGGAACAATTACTAGCCACATGATTATAGAGGGGAAAACGCCAATAGATCTTGTTGGATACTTTTCTGAATAGACTCCCCAGGCCCATAGCTTAGTGCTGATACTACTCGCCTTCTTCTGCCTAGCCTCTCTTACTTCTTTCCCCGCTTCCCAGGCGGCATGTGCCTTGGCCTCCCTTTCAAGATTCTCTTGCTTTTCCAGCTCAAGCCTTGCTTTCCAAACCTCTGACCTCGTTTTGCGAACAAGCGTTCCCTTACGTGGCCCTCTGGTGATTTCGCGGTAATATAGCGTGTCTTGGAATTGTTCTTTCTTGCCCTTGCCTGCGTCCTTTGGTGGCATCGACATTATTACCTCATTGCCGGTTTTTTAGGGCTCACTTCTGTGACGTAGGATTACGCTGTTCGTCAATGGGGAAAACGCCGATTTCCGCCCATTCAGCTAAGCTTAACTCGCGTGTCAGATCGAATCTCTCGCTGAAGGACAGGTTCCTCCAGTTGTGTACCTTCTGCTTAAGGTGCTCCGGTATATAGCTCCGGTCAAATTCCGATTCGTCCATGTTGCCAAGTCTCCTGCTAGAAAACTTCCGTTGGTCCATCCGGCGGGGGAACGCGCTTGAGCAGGCCGAGCTCGCCGGCCAGCCGTTCCAGACGCGAGCGCGTGGCGGCGGTGGGCGGAACCAGCGGCAAGCGGACATGGTCGGTGCAGAGACCCATCAGTGCCAGCACGGTCTTGACGGGGCTGGGATTCGACTCCCAGAAATTTGCCTCGAAGAGGCGGCTCCAGCGGCGTTCCAGCTCGCGGGTTTCAATCCAATTGTTGTTCAGGGCGGCGTGGATCATGCGGCTGACCTCGGCGGGAGCCTCGTTCGAGGCCACGCTGATCAACCCATGCGCGCCGACGCCGATGGCCGCCAGGGCCAGGCTGTCGTCGCCGCTGAAGATCTTGAAGCCGCGGGGCAGCGAGTGGACCAGTTCGCTGATCTGGAGCAGCTTGCCGCTGGCTTCCTTGACCGCCTGGATGTTGGGCGCGGCCTCGGCTAGGCGAACCACCGTTTCCGGCTCGAGATTCACCGCCGTCCGGCCCGGCACGTTATAAACGACCACGGGCAGCGGGGCGACCGTCTTGGCGAGAGCCAGAAAGTGCTGAAACTGGCCTTCCTGCGAGGGCTTGTTGTAGTAGGGATTGGCGGAGAGAACGGCGTTGATGCCGTGGATCTGTTTGAGCAGGCGGGCATTGCGCACCAGCGCGCGGGTGGAGTTGTGCGTGCAGCCGGCCCAGACGGGCACGCGGCCTGCTGTGGCTTCAACCACGGTGTTCACCGTCATCAGCCACTCATCTTCGTCCAGCGTGGCTGCTTCGCCCGTCGATCCGCAGGCAACCAGGAAATCGACGCCCGAGTCAATTTGCCAGTTGACCAGTGCCTTCAGCGCTTCTTCATCGACCGATCCATCCGCCCGGAAGGGCGTAATAAGAGCAGTGCCGCACCCCGTAGTGTCCATATCAAAAGAGTATACCGAAGCGCGCCGTGCCGAAAGTGGGAAGGCTCGCGCCAGAACGGAGCCCGTCGACAGAAAGGTTTGCAGAGATCTCTATTGGTTGTGTTGACGCAGAAAGGAGGGAATATCTCGCGCTCCCTGAGTAATCGCGACAATCTCGATTCGTTTGCCTGGGGCGCGGTAGAGAATCAGATATTCGCCCACCGGCCAGAAGAGGATCGGGTACGCGGTCAGTTCTTTCCGTTGATGCCCCATTCCGGGGTTTTGTGCCAAGGCTTCAAAGGCGTCGAAGAGCTTGCCGGTCCAGCGGTCGGCAGCGTCGATGCTGTCGCGGGCGATGTACTCCCAAATCTCGTTCAGATCCAGCTCGGCGCCTGTGCTGAGGACGTACTCCTTCATGCGCGGAGCTTCCTTTGATCGCGGGATTTTTGCGCGAGCTTCCGCCGCGCTGCTTGCGGCTCGGCGTACTCTCCACGGTCAAGCGAGGCCAGCCTTGCACCCAATTCCTGGTTGAAGGCGGCAAGCTGTGCGCCCCGCGCACGGTCATGTTCTTCGAGGAGTCGCAGAGCCTCGCGGACGACCTCGCTGGCCGAGTTGTAGCGGCCGGATTCGACTTTGCCTGAGACAAATTTGTCCAGTTCAGGGGTCAGTGAGACATTCATGGGGTACCTCCTGGTTCCAATGCTGGACTGAATAACAAGGATTGTCAATCTCTGTTATTCGTGTGGACGGAATCCAAGCTTGCAAAAAGCAAGGCACGTGGAACACATCTTCGCGCGAAAGGCAGAATCTTCTCCCCGCGCGTTGATGAGTCGATGGTAAGCTGAGGTGGTTCTATTGATCCGGCCCGAGATAGTGTGATGGCTTCCCACCCTTTCGCCATGATTGCAAGACGCGGATTCTTCGACTCCGCTGCGCTTCGCTCAGAATGACAGAAAGGATGGGCACGGAATGTCGTTCTTTGCGGGCCGGATCAATAGGCGAATGAGGCGAAAATGGCGGGAAAGGTCTCTTGTCCGGGAGGCGTTTTTCGGAATGCCTCGCGGTGTGTTCTGCTGGCTGCCGCGCTTTGGTTTTCAGGCACAAGTCTGGCTGCGCAGGGTTGCGGCGTGGTGCGGCATCCCACTCCGACGGAAGCCGACAAGGCCATGATGGCAGCGGATTTTGCACGCGCCGCCAGCCTTTATCGGGCAGGGCTGGCCGCTCATCCCGGCGATGCCGATCTGACGGTTGGCCTCGTTCATGCGCTCTTGCGTCAGCAGAAAGTGCAGGAGGCCGCCGAGGCTCTGAAGCCGTCTCTGGCCGCCGCGCCCAGTTCGTCGGCGCTGATGACGCTACGGGGCGAGGTGGAGCTTCGGCAAGGGAGGCCGTGGAGCGCCGGAGAAACCGCGCTGGAGGCAGAGAAGCTGGATCCCTGCAACTCGCGTGCCCACATGCTGCTGGCCAGGCTGGAGCGCATCAACTCGCGCTACGCCGCCAGCCTCAAAGAAATTCTGAAGGCGCATCAGCTCGATCCAGCGGACGCGGAGATTCGCGTGGCGTGGATTGGCACGCTCCCGGTGGGGCAGAGAATTGCCGAGCTTGAAGCCTATCTTTCCCTTCGCACGGGAAGCAGCGAGGAGGCCTTGCGCCGCTTGCGGATGACGCTGGAGAACCTGAAAAAGCAGCAGGCCGCGCCGCGCAGGGCTTGCCATCTGGCTTCACCGGCGGCTTCCGTCGAGATTCCTTTCGTCAAGCTGATGTGGGATGCCGAGCGCGTGCGCGGCTTCGGGCTGAAAGTCGAGTTGAACGGCGCGGCTTCCCGGCTGCAGATCGATACCGGCGCGGGCGGGCTGACGGTTTCTCGCGCCGTGGCGGATCAGGCTGGGCTCAAGCCATATTTTCAGGCAGAAGCGGGCGGGGTTGGCGACCAGGGCGCCCGGCCCGGCGCCTTCGCCGTGGTTGATTCCATCCAGATTGGGAGGCTCAAGTTTCAGGATTGCCAAGTGAAGGTGCTCGACGGCGGCAGCCTTCCGCCTGAGGTGGATGGCCTGATTGGCATGGACGTTTTTTCGCAGTTTCTGGTCACGCTCGACTACCCGATGCGCAAGTTGCGGCTGGGCCCCTTGCCACTGCGGCCGGGAGAGAGCAACGCGCCCGGCCTGACAACGAGCGATGCGGAGCAGGAGGATGCAACGCAAAGCGCCGCGAACAGTGCGCAGGGGCCGTATGATCGCTGGATCGCGCCGGAGATGCGGGATTACACGCCGGTCTATCGCGTAGGGCACGCGCTGCTTTTGCCTGCGATGCTGAATGGCAAAACGCGGAAGCTTTTCATGCTGGATACCGGCGCATGGACCACGATCATTTCGCCCGAGGCCGCGCGCGAGGTGACCACGGTACGCGCTGACGATCGCTACCATCCGGCGGGCCTGAACGGTGCGGTCGGAAAGGCTTACAGCGCAGGCGAAGTTACCTTCCGCTTTGCCAATGTCTCGCAGAAGCTGAAAGACGTTCTGTCGATTGACACGGCGCGGACGTCGCAGAGATCCGGCATGGAGATCGCGGGATTCCTTGGCGCAAACACGCTTGAGCAGTTTATCCTGCACATCGACTATCGGGATGGGCTGGTGAAGTTCGACGCTGGGGGTAAGGGCGGGCAGTAGAGCATTGCCACCGTTTCTGTGTTGTGTCACTCCCACCCTAGGCGCAAAAACAAAAGCGCGCCGAGGGGGGGGCACCCAGCAAGACAGCGTGGGTGCTAAAGCTGATCGACGATTTCGCGGAAGTCGTAGACGCCGGATTTATGGGCCAGCCACTCGGCTCCGCGAACAGCGCCCAGGGCAAAGCCGCGGCGGCTGTGGGCGTCATGGTGAATTTCGAGGGTGTCGGTTTCGCTGGAGGCGGTGACGATGTGCTCGCCCTTGGCGTCGCCGACGCGATGCGATGCGATGGGAATTTCGATGCCGGGACGGACGGCCTGAATGATCTCGCGCAGCGTGATGGCGGTGCCGGAGGGTGCGTCGAGCTTGGAAACATGGTGCGTTTCGTCGATGGTGAAACTGTAGCCGTCGAGTTTTGCCAGCTCGGCGGTGAGGCGGAAAAATTTCTGTACGCCCAGAGAGAAGTTGGTGCCGTAGAGCAGCGCGCCGCGTTGTTGCGCCAGGGACTTCATCTCGTCAAGGTGAGCGTACCAGCCGGTGGTGCCGACAACGATGCGGCTGCCCGCGGCCAGCACGGCGCGCATGTTTTCAAGAGCCGCTTCCGGAGCGGTGAAGTCGATGACCGCATCGACGCCGGCGAGATGGGCGGCGGTGAGGGCGGAGGCGTGCTGGTTCTCGCTGACGTCGAGGGCGCGAACCGCGTGGCCGCGCTCTCGGGCTACGTCGGCAACAAGACTTCCGGTTTTTCCTTTGCCTAGAACTAAAAATTGCATGATGACCTCGAAAATCAGCTTCTAGCCGCTAGCTTCTGGCTACTAGCTCCCAAAATCCGTGAGCTTTTGCGGCTTTTTCTCTTTTCCGTATCAAGCTCGGAATGAAGGAAGCGCACGGTGCTCGATGGAATAGTTCCATTCTAAGTGCCCGCGCCTGAAGGCGTCTCAATCCAGACATCGGATTCATGGGCCTGAAGGCCCATGCTCCCTCCGAAACTACCCGTGGCATCGAATCGTGACCTAAACCCCGATTGATCCGGCAAGAAAATAGTGACATCGTTTCCCACCCATTTCCGCAAAAAGACGCGGAAATGGATGGGGCACCCAGACAGTATTTGGTTGCCGGATCAATAGGCCATGGCCGCGATAAAACTGCTGTAAGGATGGGCATTCATATATGCAAGCGCTCCGGTGGGGGTATCCTGTGGAGAACCAATGGAAGAGACCGAAATTCGCGATGAAACGCCCGCACCTGTCACCGTAGCTCTCGCGGTCAACCGTAAAAGCAGGTTGCGCAGGATTGCGCTTTGGACGGGCGTGTTGCTGGTGGTGCTGCTGGCGGCCGCTGGGGTTGGTGCGTTGTGGCTGCGCGCGGCGGCTCGGGCGGCGCTGCCGGTGCTGGACGGCGATGTGCATCTGGCCGAGTTGTCAGCGCCAGTGATGGTGCGTCGCGACGGACACGGCGTGCCGCACATAGAGGCCACCAACGAGCAGGATTTGTTTGCGGCGCAGGGCTATGTGACCGCGCAGGACCGGCTCTGGCAGATGGACGCCCTGCGGCGCTACGCCAACGGAGAACTGGCGGAGATCATGGGGCCCTCGCTGCTGCGGCACGACCGGACGCAGCGGGTGCAGCAATTCCGGAATACGGCCCGGCGCGTCTACGCGAACCTGCCGCCGGCCGACCGCGCCCGCCTGGACGCTTATGCGCGGGGCGTGAATCTGTTCATCGTGCAGCATCAGGATTCGCTGCCGCCGGAGTTCCGGCTGCTGCACTATCGCCCGCGGCCCTGGAGCGGCGCGGACTCAATGAGCGTTGGCATGATGATGGCCGAGATGCTGGATACGCACTGGTATGCCAAGCTGGACCGCGAGCGCGTGGCAGCTCGGCTGAACAACTCGAAACTGGAGGCGGAGTTGTACCCGGTCGGCTCGTGGCGCGACCATCCGCCCACCGGGATTCTGCTGGACCTGAGCCAGCCCCATGCCGAGCCGCCCGCGAGCAAAGATGAGGACGAGGACGAAGACGACGAGGATGACCGCAGTCAGGCGGCGGGGGAAACGCCGCGCGAATTACGCGCCCTGCTCGGGCTGCCTGCGTGCGCGGACTGCGCGCCGGGCTCGAACAACTGGGTGATCGCCGGGAGTCATACGGCCAGCGGCAAGCCGCTGCTCTCGAACGATATGCATCTGGGGCTGACCGTGCCGGGCATCTGGTATATGGCCGACCTGAAAGCGCCGGGCTATCACGCGGCGGGCGTGACGCTGCCGGGAATGCCGTTTGTGATTGCCGGGCACAACGACCATGTGGCCTGGGGCTTTACCGCGCTCTACGCCGACGTGCAGGATCTGTACGTCGAAATGCTGGACGGAAAGGGCAATTACCAGGCCGCCGATGGCGCGTGGAAGCCGCTCCGCGTGGACCGCGAGGTGATCGTGGTGCGCGGCGCGAGGAATGCGACGCTCGACGTGCAATCGACTGCTCACGGACCGCTGCTGAGTCCGCTCTTTCCCAAGGAAAAACGCGCCATTGCGCTGAAGTGGACGCTCTTCGACCCGACGTTGAACGGGATGCCGCTCTATCAGCTCAACACCGCATCGAACTGGACAGAGTTTTCCGCGGCGCTGGGCGCGTGGTGCTGGCCCACGCAGAACGTGGTCTACTCTGACGATCAGGGCCACATCGCTTATCACGCCATTGGGCGGGTTCCGCTGCGGCCGGGGGGCTTGGCCGGGGTGCCGATTCGCGACGCCGCGCATGAGTGGCAGGGTTACATTCCTTATGATGCGATGCCCAGCGTCGTCGATCCGCCGTCGGGATTTCTGGCCACGGCCAACTCGCGCGTGACCACGTCCACGTCGTCATCTATGCTTACGCTGGAGTGGGCTGACCCATATCGCGTCGAGCGCATTTACAAATTGCTGCAAAACCGCAACCAACTCAAGCTCACCGATATGCTGGCCGTCGAGACCGACGTCTACAGCGAAGTGGATCAGGAGATCGGCCATCGACTGGCCTACGCCATCGACCACACGCCCGGCGCGGATGAGCGGTTGCGCCAGGCCGCCGATCTGATGCGTTCTTGGGACGGCAAGCTGACGACCGACTCCGCCGCCGCTTCGGTGGTGACCCAGGCACGCGCCGCTTTTTGGCCGCTGATTCTCAAGCCGCGGCTGGGCGAGGCTGCCAAGTCCTACGGCTGGTCGGAGCAGAATTTTGCCGAGGAAGAGATCATCATGCGCGGCAACGCCGAGTGGCTTCCGCCGGCGTACAAAAATTGGGACGCCCTGCTGACCGAGGCCGTCCGCAAGGGAATGGAGGAGGGCGATGCGACCGGCGACGTGGCTCTCTGGAATTATGGACGCTGGCATACGGTCGATGTCGAGCATCCGCTGGCGCGCTTTCTGCCGCTGGTGGGCCGCGTGGCCGGAACCGGCGAGCAGCCGATGAGCGGCGACACGACCACCGTGAAACAGGTAGCCCACGACCTGGCTCCCTCGCAGCGCTTCACCATGGATTGGAGCAATGTGGACGGCTCGACGGAGAATATTGTGCTGGGCGAGAGCGGCAATCCGTACTCGCCGTACTACCGCGACCAGTGGAAGGATTGGTACGGTGGCACGACCTTTGCGTTGCCCTTTAGTTCGGCGGCCGTGGCCGCGCAAACGCGGCACACGCTGAGGCTGCTGCCGTAGTCGCCACAAAGCGGGTGCCCCACCTTCGGCGCAGTTCCATCGCGCCTAAGATTCTCTCTTCGGAGTCAAGATTTTTGGTGAGGGAGGATTGGATTTTCAAGGCATGGGGGTCTATCCCTCCGATACCTGTTGGGCTGGGCGAGGAACTCCCCGCCCAGCCCCTGGTTCATCG
>Ga0255348_1000049_pt1 | contig 63857 bp, 41 predicted proteins | sample CBST25v5metaG_FD_189945 | JGI IMG/M metagenome (GOLD analysis project Ga0255348, IMG submission 189945) | Peat soil microbial communities from Stordalen Mire, Sweden - C.B.S.T-25.v5 | ecosystem: Environmental > Terrestrial > Soil > Wetlands > Peat | place: Sweden: Norrbotten County, Stordalen... | reverse complement strand
TTTTTCCACTGCGCGCGAAGCTCGCTGTCGAGGTACCGGCGGTTGGGAATTCCGGTGAGCGAGTCGATATTCGAGATGCGGAGCAGTTCCGTGTTCTGGGCGCTCAACTGCTGGCGGAGCTGGCGGCTAATCCGAGTCTGGGACTCCATCGAATAGTTGGCCTGAAGCGAAAGAAAGGCCGCGGTCCAGAGCAGGCTGATGAAGGTCACGGTTTGAGCAGAATTCAGCGCGCTGCTGTTTAGCAGAAAAACGGAATCGCCCAGCGCCACGGCGAGGACTACGCCGCAAGCGTACCTGAAATCCGGCCACATGGAGTATGTGGAGTACAGCAGGATGACGATCAGAGCAATTTGTCCGATAGCAATCAAATCCACGCGCCCGCGGTAGAGAACGAGCATGCCGGCCATGCCGGGCAGCGGAGTGACTGCGAACAGGATCTCGCGAGCCCGGCGGCTGACGCGGTGGATTACCGCGAAGCAAAGCAGGGCGAGGGGGGTGACAATGCCGAGACGAACCAGCACGCAAAGGCCAAAACTCTGCCGCAAACAGAGATAGTCCGACAACAGAAAGGCGTTATAGAGGGGGAAGGCGTACAGCATCGAAAGGCGGAAATGGTCGATGCGCTCCTGGCGGTACTCCAGCCCAAACGCCTCGTCTAATTGAGGGCGAAATCGCAGATCAAAGTCCTGCCGCGGGGAAATCTCGCGCAGAAAATCAGCGAACCGCAAGAACGTCAGGTGCATTTTGTACCACACGCTTAATTATCGGCCGCTCCGGGATGATCGTACATACCTATTCCCGCCCGCCGCACTCTGCGCTCTGACCCCTGACCCCTAACCCCTGTTTTTAGTCGAAGATCACCGTCTTGTTGTCGTAGCAGAGGATGCGCCGGTCCAGGTGCCAGCGGACGGCGCGCGACAAAACGACGCGCTCCAGGTCGCGGCCGCGCTCCACCAGGTCTTCCACCTGGTCGCGGTGCGAAATGCGCGCCACGTCCTGCTCGATGATGGGGCCGTCGTCGAGCGCTGCCGTGACATAGTGGCTGGTGGCCCCAATCAGTTTTACTCCTCGCACATGGGCGGCCTGATAGGGCCTGGCCCCGGTAAAGGCAGGCAGAAACGAGTGATGCACGTTGATGATCGCGGCCGGGTAGCGCGCGACGAAGGCCGGCGACAGCACCTGCATGTAGCGCGCCAGCACCACCAGCTCGATCTTGTGCCGCTCAAGCAGTTCGATCTGCCGCGCCTCGGCCTCGGCGCGCGTCGCCGCGGTCACCGGAATGTGCTCGAAGGGAATGCCGTAGAAAGCCGCCAGGCTCTCGACTTCGCGGTGGTTCGAAATGATGACTGGAATCTCGCAGAGCAGTTCCCCGGTCCGCCAGCGGTGCAGCAGGTCGGCCATGCAGTGCAGGTATTGCGAGCAGAACAGGGCCACGCGCGGCCGCCGGTCGCTCGAGGTCAACTGCCAGTGCATGTCCAGAGCCTCGGCCATCGGCGCGAACTCCGCCTTGAAGCCTTCCAGATCGAAGGCCTTCGGGTTGGCGCCCAGCGTGGTTGTGTCGTCGCTTGCCCCCTTCAGCGCCCACTCCACGCGCATGAAAAACAGGCCCAGTTCGTGGTCCTGGTGCTGGTCGGCGTGGAGGATGTTGGCTCCATGCTGGTAGAGCATCGTGGAGACTCGCGAGATCAGGCCTCTCCGGTCCGGGCAGTCGATAAGCAGAACGGCGGATTCTTTCATACTTTCTTCAGCTTAAACCACCTGCGGCGGGGCCATCTGTCTTCGGCATGGAGAACGAACTGTATCCCCATTCCTGGCTACCCCCCCACCCGTATTTTGTAAACAAATTCCTTGTTTTCTTGAGCTTACAGGCAGTGTTGCGCTGCAAAATCGTCATAACAAAGGAGTTGCCTGCAAAATCGTCCAGGATAAGGAGTTACGGGACGTTTCGGCCTCTGTTGGCAGCTTCCGGCTGAAAGGCGGCAGGAAGACTTCCAAGATCATTGTGCGACGAAGCAAGGAAATAATCTGCAAGCACCTGCGGTGGGGCCACCTGCTCGCTATTCGCTCGCAGGGGGTTGGTGGTTACTCGACAGGGATCAGAAATGCGCTGGTTGAGGTTCCTGGTCTCCCAGGTTCGAGAATCCGGAGATGGGAGACTCAGGCTGTGGGTTAGGGTCACTTGCCCTGCTTCGTCCGCTCCTCAAGCATCTCCCGGTACACTCGGCATGCCGCGCCGCGCAGGCCGGTCGAGCTCACGACCCTGCCGTCCTGCGCAAACTGGATGTACTTCCGCGCTGTGCCAGTCTGCGGCCACTCCGGCAGCCCGGCGGAGTTCGGGTTGCCGGTCTTGGCGAAGTTCGTCCAGTAACTCACCATCAGATCGGAAATCCTTTCGTCCGTGGCCGTAAAGCTGCCCGCGATGTTACCCTCCTTGGGGAAATACCCGAAGACATAAGGCAGATCGGAGCTGTGTACCGCGCCCTGCGCTTCCTGGCCTGGAATGGCGTGGGCAAACTCGTACTCCCAGGTCGGATGATGTGCCGCCGCGTGCCATACTCCCTGCGCCGTGGCGGGGCAGCGGAAGTTCAGGTCGGCGGTCCACTGGTCGGCCGCCGAGCCATACAGCGGATCGTCCTGGCCCTGGCCGCCATCAGCCAGTCCATAGGCCGCCAGCGCCTGCGGAGCAAAACTTCCCATGGCGTTCGAAATAACCTTGCGCAACTCCTCCGGCGCGGTGGGCGTGCCGTAAACCTTCGCATCGAACTCCCGGGCCGTGGTGCCGAAGATCAGCGGAATCCCGGCTTCCTGCCCGGATTGAAAGACTGCGGCGGGCGAGCGCGCAATCACCCAGCCGTCGACCGATGGGCCAAAGACCGGGTGCGGAGTCACGCTCTCCCGGGCCGCTAACAGCTCCTGCACCGACAACTGGCGAAGGAACTTCACGGCATCAGCGCCCGCAGGGGCCTTCAGAGTAGCGGCAAATTTCTCTCCCGCCGCTTCCGCCTCGGCCAGTGAAGGCGCGATCTGGACGAACGACGAGCTGCTTTCGGCAATGGCGCGCTGGAAGAGGTCTTTCGAGAGCGGGGAAGCCATCAGCAGGCCCGTGTCCAGCGCGCCGGCCGACTGGCCAAAGACGGTGATGTTTTGCGGATCGCCGCCGAAGCGTGCGATGTTCTCGCGCACCCAGCCGAGGGCCAGAATCTGGTCCATCAATCCGTAGTTGCCCGAGGCATGGTGCGGCGACTCGGCCGTCAGTCCCGGATGGCTGAAGAAGCCGAAGATGCCCAGCCGGTAGTTGACCGTGACCAGCACCACTCCGTGATGAACCAGCGTTCCGTCCTTGTAGAGCGAGCTGGAGGCCGACCCGCCCTCATTCGCGCCGCCGTGAATCCAGAGCATCACCGGCAAGGGCCTCTTCGCCGGCCAGACCGGCGTCATGACGTTCAGATAGAGGCAATCTTCCTTTCCTGCCTTGGCGTCGTACTTGTTCCACTCCCCGCCCAGCAGCGGCTGCGCGCATGCGCCGCCAAAGGCCCGGGCGTCGCGAATGCCGCTCCACGGCTTGGCTGGCACAGGCTCATGCCAGCGCAACTCGCCCACCGGCGGCTCGGCATAGGGAATGCCCAGAAACTCCGCGCCGCCATCGGCCCGCGCCGCGCCGCGCAGTTGCCCGCTGGCAGTTTCCGCGACGAACGCGTTCTTGGCCGCCTGCGCCGCGCAAAGCTGAGCCTGCCAGAGCAGCCCAGCCGCTACCGCCATTAGAAAAATGTCAACGATCGAAGCCTTCAGCCGAAACAAATCTCTCTTCACCTGATCTCCCTAAGCACGACAGAGTGTCGTTCTAACTATGCCTGCATGCCTACACGCGCCATCGCCTTGGAAAGCGGCAAATACGCCTTGCCGCCGTTGGCTAACTCGCTGACTCGCTGATCACAGACCCCTGATCCCTGATCTCTGACCTCTGTTCCTGTTCCTGGTCCTTGTACTGGAGCTGGTAGAGCTTCCAGTAGAGGCCGCGCTGGGCGAGCAATTCCTGGTGTGTGCCTCTTTCGCGCAACTGGGCCTTGTGCAGCACGAGAATGTTGCCCGCCTGCTGCACGGTCGAGAGGCGATGGGCAATCAGGACGCTGGTGCGGCCCTCGACCATGCGCTCCAGCGCGCCGCGGATACGCAGTTCCGTGTCGGTGTCCACACTGGATGTGGCCTCGTCGAGGATGAGAATGCGCGGGTTGTAGGCCAGCGCGCGGGCAAAGTTGATGAGCTGCTTCTGCCCGGTCGAAAGCGAGTTGCCGCGCTCCTGCACCGGCTCGTCGAAGCCGCCCGGCAGGCTCTCGATGAAGTCCAGCACGTTGACGTCGCGCGCCGCCTGGCGCAGCGCCGCTTCGGTGATGGCGTCGTTGTCCATGCGGATGTTTTCCTTGAGCGTGCCGGTAAAAAGGAACGGGTCCTGAAGCACAACCGCGAAGTGCTTCCGCAGCTCGGTCAGATCGTGTTCGCGCAGGTCGATGCCGTCGATGAGGATTTGGCCGGCAGTCACATCGTAGAAGCGCATCATCAGGCTGGTGAGGGTGGTTTTGCCCGCCCCCGTGTGCCCCACGATGGCCACCGTCTGGCCGGGTTCGATGGTGAAGGAAACGTCTTTCAGAATCCACTCGATGCCGGGAATCGCAGCCAGAGCCGCTGCGCTTGGCGTTTCGGCGTTGGCCGCGTCAACCGCGGCCTTTTGCTCCGGCGTCAGCGTCTGGTACGTGAACCAGACGTGGCGAAACTCGATTCGGTTGGAGCCGTCGCCGGGGAGCGGAAGGGCGGGGCTGACAATCTCCGGCTCGGTGTCCAGCAGCTTGAAAATGCGCTCGCTGGCGGCCATGGCCGACTGCAAAATGTTGTATTTGTCGCTGATGTCCTGAATGGGCCGCCAGAAGCGCTGCGAATACTGGATAAACATGGCCAGCACGCCGATGGAGACCACGCCGTGCAGCACGCCGAAGCCCCCGCGCCAGATCACCAGGGCGATGGCGATGGTCGAGAGCAGCTCGACGACGGGGTAGTAGAGCGAGTAGGCGAAGATCGTGTCCTTGAAGGCGATCATGTGCTGCTCGTTGACCGCCTCGAAATCGTCGAAGGCCCGTTTTTCGCGGTTGAACAGTTGCACCACGCTGATTCCCGACACATGTTCCTGAACAAAACTGTTGATGCGGGCGATGGCTGCGCGGACGCGGCGAAAGCTCTCGCGGACGTGGTCGCGGAAGATGCGCGTGACGATGAGAATCAGCGGCAGAACACTGAAGGCCAGCAGGGCCAGCCACCAATTAATAGTGAGCATGATGACGGCCATGATTGACAGCGTAAAAAAATCGTCAATCATGGCCAGCACGCCAGCGGTGAACATGTCGTTGATGGCGTCCACATCGGAGGTGATGCGGGTGACGAGGCGGCCGACGGCGTGGGTGTCAAAGAAGCCGATGTGCATGCGCTGCATGTGGCGGAAGATGTCGCGGCGCAGGTCGAACATGAGCTTCTGGCCGGTCCACTGCATCAGGTAGATCTGGATGAACTCGAAGAGATAGGCGGAGCAGAGGGCGACCACGTAGATGGCGGCCAGGCGGGTAATGCCCTGATATGGATCGCTGGGAAGCAGGCGGCCGAGCAAGCGGGCCAGAAGGGTATTGGAATGAGACGGAGCCGCGCCGGGAGCGAGATAGCGGTCGATGGCCACCATGACCAGGTAGGGGCCGGTGACGTCGCTGAAGGACTTGAGGCTGATGGCCAGGGTGGAGATGGCGGCTTGCAGCCAATAGGGGCGCAGATAGTGGCCGAGCCGGCGGATGAGCCGTGAGTCGTAGACCTTGCCGACCGGATCTTCGTCGGGCTTTTTGGACTTCTTTTGTTTTTCGTCGGCCATCGGTTGGGTGGGGTACGGCTTCAGTCTTTATTGTACGGGGCGGAAGGCAGGGACTAGGGAACAGGGAACAGCCAGTCAGCAGGTCGGCAAGTCAGTGGGCTTGCAGGCCGTCAAAAAACAGCGAAACTCCGGCTGCAACCGTACTAAAACAGAGAAAAAGGCTCCTATAGCATTTTCGCGGATGGTATAAGGAAGCTCCGTGCCCCATCCATTTCACGTTTTTTGTGAAATGGGTGGGAAACCACGAATTCAACTTTCGCGCTCTAATTGCTGTTTTTTGCAACAGAAAAGCCCCTTGCCATTCGGCAGGGAGCTTTTCTGTTGGACCGCCGCCTGAGTGGCGGCAACCGGCGTCAGTTGCTGAACAGCAGCACGCCGGCGGCTTTCTCCTCGGTGCTTTCGTTTTCGGCCTCGTCGTTGCTGACAGGACGGTAGAAGAGCTGGTTGACGGCCAGGTAGACCTCGAGGAAGGCTGGGCGCGCGGTGATTTTTCCGGCAATCAGAGCTTCGCTCAAGGGGTCCTCGACGTAGCGCTGCAGGGCGCGGCGCAGGGGCCGTGCTCCGTAGCTGCGGTCCGTCAGGGTCTTGTCGAGAATCCACTTCTTGGCTTCCTCGGTGACCGAAATCGTGATGGACTTCTGCGCCAGATTGGTGTTGAGCTGTTGGACCATCAGTTCGACGATCTGAATCAGGTCTGCGTCCGACAGCGCCTGGAAGATGATGATTTCGTCGAGGCGGTTGAGGAACTCGGGGTTGAAGGTCTTCTTGACCTCCTGCTTGACCAGCTCCTCGACTTTTTCGCTGACCATCTCTTCGCGGTCGCTCTGGAAGCCCATGCCCTGCTTCTTTTGCAGGTGCCGCGCGCCGATGTTCGAGGTCATGATGAGAATGACGTTCTTGAAGTCAACGGTATTGCCGAGCCCGTCGGTCAACTGGCCGTCCTCAAAGACCTGCAACAGGATGTTGAAGACATCCGGGTGCGCCTTTTCGATTTCGTCCAGCAGGACTACGGAGTAAGGCGAACGCTTGACCCGCTCGGTCAACTGGCCACCCTCCTCGTAGCCTACATAGCCCGGAGGCGAGCCGATCAGCTTGGAGACGGAGTGCTTCTCCATGAACTCCGACATATCAAAGCGGATCAGCGCCTTGTCAGAGCCGAAGAGGAACTGGGCCAGGGTGCGGGCCATCTCGGTTTTGCCCACTCCGGTGGGGCCCAGGAACAGGAAGCTGCCGATGGGCCGGTTGGGCGACTTGAGCCCGGCGCGGGAGCGGCGAATGGCGCGGGCCAGGGCGCTGATGGCCTTGTCCTGGCTGACGATGCGCTTGTGCAGCTCTTCCTCGACGCGCATCAGCTTCTGCGTCTCCTCTTCCTTGATGCTGGTGACGGGCACGCCCGTCCAGCGGCTGACCACATCCTCAATGTCCTCGCGGTCCACGATGCCGGCGGTTGTGTCGTCCAGATGGTACTTGTCGCGCAGGTCGCGCAGCCCTTCGCGCTCCTTGCGCTCCTCGTCGGAGTAGAAGCGGGCTTTCTCGAATTCGTGATTGGCAATCGCCGAATCCATCCTGTGCACAATGAACTTGATGCGCTTCTGGACCTCGGTAATCTCTTCGGGCAGCGAGGTCTGGCGCAGCTTGACGCGCGCGCCGGCCTCGTCGATGAGGTCGATGGCCTTGTCGGGCAGGAAGCGGTCGGGGATGTAGCGGCTGGAGTGCGAAACCGCGAACTCGACGGCGGCATCGGTGTAGCTGACCGCATGAAACTTCTCGTAACGGTCCTTGATGCCCATGATGATCTTGATGGCGTCGGCCTCGTTGGGCGGCGGCACCTTGACGGCCTGGAAGCGGCGCTCCAGCGAGCGATCCTTCTCAATGGACTTGCGGTACTCGGCCGGAGTGGTGGCGCCGATGCACTGGATTTCTCCGCGGCTGAGCGCCGGCTTCAGGATGTTGGCCGCGTCCAGCGAGCCCTCGGCCGAGCCCGCGCCGACCAGCGTGTGCAGTTCATCAATGAAGATGATGGAGTTCTGATTTTCCATCAGCTCTTTCATGATGGTCTTGAGCCGTTCCTCGAACTGGCCGCGGTACTTCGTGCCGGCCACGATCAGCGAGAGGTCGAGGCCGAGAATGCGCTTTTCAGCCAGGAAGCTGGGCACCTCGCCGTCGGCGATGCGCTGGGCCAGGCCCTCGACGATGGCCGTCTTGCCAACGCCAGGCTCGCCGATGAGAACGGGATTGTTCTTGGTGCGGCGGCAGAGGATCTGAATGACGCGCTCCAGCTCGCTGTCGCGCCCAACCAGCGGATCGAGCTGCCCGTCGGTTGCCGCCTGGGTCAGGTCGCGGCTGAACTCGGCCAGCAGGCTGGTATCATGCCGCTGCTGCTGCGGCGGAGTCTTTTCCTGGGTGACGCGGCCCAGCTCTTCCCTGATCTGCGCCAGCTTCAGGCCACGCTCCTGCAGAATCTCTGAGGCGAAGCACTTTTCCTCGCGCAGCAGGCCCAAAAGCAGATGTTCCGTCCCGATGTGCTTGTGTCCCAGCCGTTCGGCCTCTTCAGCCGCATAGGCCAGCACCCGCTTGCACTCGTTGGAGAGGGGCAGATCCACGGAGGTGGAGACTTTTTCCCGCACAGTGGTGCGCGCTTCTATCTGCTTGCGAATCGAGTCCACCGACGCGTGCGAGCGCAGGAAGCGGTTGGTCAACGCCTTGTCTTCGCGCAAGAGGCCCAGCAGCAGGTGCTCGGTCTCGATATAAGGCGAGCCGAACTGGCTGGCCTCATAGCGTGCAAAGAAAATTACGCGCCGTGCCTTCTCCGTATAGCGTTCGAACATAATCGTCTCTCCTCGTGCTTGCTATCGGCGTGCGGGTCCGTCCGCATCAATTGCCGGCCTGCGGCCCAACCCGCGCGCCTTCCGCCTAACTTCACCGCCAGAAACCGTGGGCAATACGCTCCCGGTCCTGAACAATCTCTCTGAAATGGCCTGAATCTTTCTTTCGTTCCGCCAGGCCCCCCGGGCGTTCAAGCTGCCGAAAAGACCCCCATTTTGCCTCTTTTCAGCCGGATGAGAAAAATGAAAACTCATCCCATCTTCCAGATGCTTACTTGATTAGACTCTGGAACCGTCAGGAAAGGCGCTATTTCTGTTACCCTTGCCCGCTTTCCGTTCCGTTTGGGGAGTATACGCCACGGAGGTTCTCCCGTTCACCTGCCCGTACCAGCTATTGAAGCCGCGGTTGTGGGCAAGGCAGTTGAAGAGCAGCTACAGCGCGGCCAAACGGCCACTCTCCAGGCGCAAGATTCGCGTACATCGCGCGGCCAGGTCAAGATTATGCGTCACCAGGATCGAGGTGAGATGGTGACTTTGGTGTAGCCGTTCAACCATCTCGAAGACGCGGTTGGCCGTGGTCTCGTCCAGGTCGCCTGTGGGCTCGTCGGCCAGCAGCAGGCGGGGATTGTTGACCAGCGCGCGGGCCAGCGCCACGCGCTGCTGCTCGCCGCCGGAAAGCTCGCCCGGCCGATGTTCGCCGCGATCATCCAGGCCAACCTCGCTGAGCCACTTCGCCGCCACCGCCAATGCTTCGGCTTTGCGAACGCCGCGGGCCATCAGCGGCATGGCCACATTTTCCAGAGCCGTAAACTCCGGCAGTAAATAGTGAAATTGCCAGACGTAGCCAATCTCGCGATTGCGGAAGGCCGCCGCCTCGTGCGGCGAAAGCTGGGCCACGCTGGTCGAGACGCAGCAGACCGTGCCCGCCGTGGGCGCGTCCAGAGCGCCCAGAATGTGCAGAAGCGTGGTCTTTCCTGCGCCCGATTGGCCCACGATGGCCACCATCTCGCCGGGCTGGACTTCAAAGCTCAGCCCGCGAAAGAGCGTAAGCTCGCCGCGCGCGGTCGAGTAAGTCTTCTCCAGATTCTGAACCTGAATGATGGGGGCCTGACTGCTTTGAAGGATCGGAGGCTTGCCGCCCTGCGAATCGCTCTTGGCCCACACTTCCGGCTCCCGCGCGGTGCGGGTTTTCTGCTTGGCCGCCGCTGGAGAGGACTGAGTCATCCGATTAATACTATTTTATCGTGCCAGGGGGTGATTCCGCGCCAGCGATGCCGGATCGTCCGGTAAAGATCGGGGTAACATTCAGGCCGTTGGCCAACTGCTGACTCGATCTCAGCTCGAATGATGGACGGCAAGAATAGTTCGGGAGCCGCGTGTTATTCGTCACAGACAAGAAAATTGAGCCGCATTGAACATTCTTCCATGCTTGCATTTGCCGTATTTGGAGAGGCCCTGACCCTGGGCTTGGTGTCGGGACCTGCTTGCATGGCAGCTTGCGGCCCCGTGGTGGTCCCCCCCCTGCTTGCCGAGCAGACTGGGTTCAGGCATCATCTTCGCTTTCTTTCAACATTTCTGGGAGCGCGTCTTCTGGGATACCTGCTGTTTGCCGCCGTGGCCTGGGAAATTGGCGCGCTGGTATCGATGCCGCTCTCGTCGCGTGTGCTCGTGATGGGCGCCGTCAATGTGCTGCTCGCCGGTGTGCTGTTCTGGTATGCGTATTCCGCCAGGCAGATCTGCGGCTCATCGTGTTCGAGTTCGAAACTGGTGAACATCGGCGCGGCGAAGGAAAGCAGAGTGGCCGGAGCGGCCGTGCTGGGCTTCCTCACCGGTTTCAGCCTGTGCCCTCCTTTTGTAGCCGCCGGCGTGAGGGCGGCCGAGTTGGGAAGCGTGACCCAGGCCATTCTTTTTTTTATTTTCTTTTTTGTTGGAACATCTGTCTGGTTTGTTCCGTTTATAGGTATAAGCTGCGTCGCGCGCAACCATGCGGTGATTACCGTCGCGCGCATGGCGATGGCGCTCATTGCCCTCTATTACCTCTTTTTGGGAATTGCCATGCTGATGGGGAGAAAAGGTTATGGCTACTAAGGCCTGTACGCCGCGGCTGGCCCCCGCCATGCCGCGCAGCACTTTTCGGGCGCTTTTGCTGACATTGCCGATTGCCATCTGGTCGCTGCTCATGCTCTTTCACCCGGGCACGCCGACCGACCCGAAGTCGCGGATCTCCGCCGCCATGACTGCCGTCTTCATGACGGTTCTGTTTTTCATGATGATGCGGACCGGGAAGACCTATCGCTGGCGCCGCTATTTTTTCGTCAGCCTGGGATTCCTGTTTCCTGTCGGCTTTATCTACAACCTCATTCTCGTGCGCGGCACCATGGGCATTCCCATTGAAGAAATGATTGCCGGCCGGACGCCCTTCTGTTTCCTGCCGATTCCGCTCCTCATCCTGCCGGCCGCGCTTACCAAAACGATTATCTTTCCCGGCTCCATCGCGGCGTCCAGGTACGCCATTGCCGGCATGATGGGCCTCTGGCTGGCCATTACGCTGGTGCTTGGCAAGGGCTGGTGCGCCTATGCGTGCTTCTTCGGTGGAATTGAAGAGGGCATGGCCGCCGTTCCCAAGCGCGCCAGAATTCGCAAGATCGACCCGCGCCTGCGCTATGGCCCGTGGGCCGTGCTGCTGGCCACGATGCTGCTCTCGCTGGCGCTGTTTGATTCGGTTTACTGCACGTGGCTCTGCCCCTTCAAGGCCGTCACGGAATACGTCAAGGCTCGCAATACGCTGGGCCTCATCCAGAACGGCATCTTTATCCTGCTGTTTGCGGCGCTGGTCGTCGTGCTGCCGCTGCTGACAAAGAAGAGGACGCAATGCTCCTTTCTCTGTCCGTTTGGCGCTTTCCAATCCATCTTCAACAAGATCAGCGCCTTTGAAGTGAAGATTGACCGCACGCGCTGCAAGTCCTGCGGGGTCTGCCAGAATGCCTGCCCGAATCTTTCCTTATCGAAGGAATCCATCGCGCAGGGCGAGACGCTGCTCTCCTGCATGAAGTGCGGCGCATGCGTGGATGCCTGCCCGCATCAGGCGGCTGTCTGGCACATCAAGGGAACCGAACTGGCCTGGAAGCCAGAGCGCGCGCGGCTCATGTTCTTGTATGCCGCCTGGGCCATGGCGGTCATGTTCGGCGGCAGCATCATCGCTCAGGGGCTCGTCACCATTCTTCACTTTCTCGCTTAGAGCAAATGCAGAATTGGTGTAGAGTGAGTTGATGCTGCCAAGTGCCGTTTTCCTCAAGAAAACGGCATCTTTTACAACTTTTCGGACTGCACGGTAATTCTGAATTTGCTCTAGAGGGCATCGATGACCATGCGCGCAAAACTCGGTTACACGGCGGCGGCGCTGACCATGCTGGCGGCGCTGCTGACGCCATTTCTGCTGATGGGGAGCTTCGCCAAGGGCTTTGCGGCTCTCCCCCTGCATGTGGATGAAATCTACTCCGGCGGCCCGAAGCTCCGCGCCGTGCCGATGGGCTCCTACTCCATCGTCCTTCACCGGCCTGTTTCTCCGCACATGCTTCAGAGTGGAAAGACCTTCGTGCAACTGGATTGGACTCCCGCGAGCGCTTTGCCGCGGCATGTCTCCGATCTTGTGGATGTGGATGGCGACGGCCGGCCGGATATCCGCGTCAGCTTCGATGTGCCCGGCAATCCAAAGGCTCCGCTGCGCGTCAACGTCGAATCTCTCAACCCGCGCTACGAGGCCATGCAAAATGCGGGGAAAGACAAGTTTTCGAGGCTGATTGCGCGCGTGGACGATGCAGTCGTGGTGCGGGTTCCGCTGGCAAGCCGGTAGAGCATTTTCATGGAGTGTGCAAGAAAGCTCCGTGCCCCATCCATTTCACGTCCTTTGTGAAATGGGTGGGAAACCACGAATCCAGCCCCACAGGAACAGTGAAAATGCTCTGAAATGCTATCGCGCAAACACCTGTTCGCGCATTCCTTACAGCCCCGCTCCGTGGCACTTCTTGTATTTCTTCCCCGAGCCGCAGGGGCAGGGATCGTTGCGGCCCACCTTCTCGCCTGTCCGGCGCTGCGCTGGCTGGCTTCCGTCTCCGGAGCCCGCCATGCTGGCCGCGTCCAGATCCCGCTGCTTTTTGCGGTGGAACTCCTTCTCCAGCGCGTCGATCGTCGTCGTGGCCTGCCGCGTCGCAAACGAAATTTCCCTCGGCTCCTCGTCCAGCGTCAGAGGATGCGCCGCGCTCGCTACCGGAGGCGCCTTCGGAATTTCCCGGCGCACATCAGGCGCGGCATTCACCGGCCGCCCGTCCGGTCCCAGTATCTGCATCCGGAAGAGGAAGCGGACCGTATCCTCCTGGAACTTCTGCATCATCGCTTCGAACATGTCAAAGGACTCGCGCTTGTATTCCACCAGCGGATCACGCTGCGCATAGCCGCGCAGCCCGATCCCTTCCTTCAGGTGGTCCATCGCCAGCAGGTGATCCTTCCACAGCCCGTCGATGACGCTCAGCATCACCATCCGCTCGTGATAGCGCATCGTCGGCGGGGTCAGAATCTTCTCCTTGGCCTCGTACTCTTCCTTCAGCTTCGCGAAGATAGTGTCGCCCAGTTCGTGCCGGCTGAGTTGGTGCAAATCGATTCCGGTGGCGCCGATATTCAGCGTGTCATAATTCAACCCGAAGTGGTCAATGAGCTGATCCTTCAGCCCCTTCATATTCCATTGATCCGCGCGCACCTTCTCGCCGGCAAATTCATCCAGAATCCCGCTCAGAATTCCACCGACGTAATCGTCCAGAATCAGATCCCGCTGCTCGATGCCCTCCAGCAGTTGCCGCCGCAGCCCGTAAACCGCCTCGCGCTGCTTGTTCATCACGTCGTCGTATTCCAGCAGGTGTTTGCGCGACTCGAAGTTCTGCGATTCCACCGCCTTCTGCGCCGCCTCGATGCGCTTGGTGATCATCCTCGACACGATGGGCTCGTCCTCGACCATGCCCATCTTCTGCATCATCGCGCTCATCCACTGCTTGGCGAAGATGCGGATCAGATCGTCTTCCAGCGACAGGAAGAAGCGCGACTCGCCCGGATCGCCCTGACGGCCGGCGCGCCCTCTGAGCTGATTGTCCACGCGCCGCGACTCGTGCCGCTCCGTGCCCAGGATGAACAGGCCCCCGGCGGCGATCACCTTCTCGTGATCCGCGCGCGCCGCTTCGGCGTGCACCCGGTAAACCTCTTTCCACTCCGGCTCGGCAACCTCGAACTCCTGCCCCTGGTAATAGAAACGCAGAAATCCCGCCGGCGCCATCGGGTTGATCGCTCCCTCGGCCACGCTGATCGCCCGCGCATTGCCCTTCTTCACCATCTCCTGCCGGGCCATGAACTCCGGGTTGCCGCCCAGCAGAATATCCGTGCCGCGGCCTGCCATGTTGGTCGAGATGGTCACCATCCCCAGCCGCCCGGCCTGCGCCACAATCTCCGCCTCGCGCTCGTGGAACTTGGCGTTCAACACCACATGCCGCACGCCGTTGCGCTGCAGGATATTCGATAGCCGCTCCGACTTCTCGATGGACGTCGTGCCCACCAGCACCGGCTGCTCCTTCTCATGCAGGTCGGCGATGTCCTCGGCCACGGCCTTGAATTTCGCCTTCTCCGTCAGGTAGACCACATCCGGATTTTCCTTCCGGAGCATCGGCTGGTTTGTCGGAATGACGACAATCTCCAGCTTGTAGATCTTCTCGAACTCGGCCGCTTCGGTCTCCGCCGTGCCCGTCATGCCGCTCAGCTTTTGATACAGCCGGAAATAATTCTGGAAGGTGATGGTGGCCAGCGTCTGGTCTTCCTTGCGGACGTTCACTCCCTCTTTGGCCTCGATGGACTGGTGCAGCCCGTCTGACCACCGCCGCCCCGGCATCAGGCGTCCGGTGAAGGTGTCCACAATGATCACCTCGCCGTCCTTCACCACGTAGTCCACGTCCCGCTTGTAGAGCGATTCCGCCTTGATCGCGGTCTCTACGTAGTGCTTCATGTCCCAGTTTTCCGCGTCGGCGATATTGCTGATCCCCAGCGCCTTCTCGATTGTGATCCAGCCATCGTCGGTCACGCCGATCGTCCGCTGTTTTTCGTCCACGATGTAGTCGCCGCTCAGATACTTCTCGCCCTCGCCCAGTTGGATGCCCAGCTCCTCCTGGCGCTTCCTGTCGAAGGAGTCGACCTCCTCGCCCTTTACCAGCTCCGGAATGATCTTCCGCGCCTTCGCGTACCCGTCCGTCGTTTCCTCCGTCGGACCGGAGATGATCAGCGGCGTCCGCGCTTCGTCGATCAGGATCGAGTCCACTTCGTCGACGACGGCGTAGTAGTGCCCGCGCTGCACGCAGTCCGTGATCTCGAACTTCATGTTGTCGCGCAGGTAGTCGAAGCCGAATTCGTTATTCGTTCCGTATGTAATGTCGGCGGCATATGCGGCTCGCCGCTCGTTGTCGTCCAGGTCGTGGACAATCACGCCCACCGTCAGCCCCAGGAACTCGTAGATCTTGCCCATCCACTCGGCGTCGCGCTTGGCCAGGTAGTCGTTCACCGTCACCACGTGAACCCCGTGCCCCGCCAGGGCGTTCAGGTAAACGGGCAGCGTGGCCACCAGCGTCTTGCCTTCGCCGGTCTTCATCTCGCTGATCTTGCCCTGGTGCAGCACCATGCCGCCAATCAGCTGCACGTCGAAGTGCCGCATCTCGACCGCGCGCCAGCCCGCCTCGCGCACCACTGCAAAGGCCTCGGGCAAAAGGTCGTCCAGCGCTGCCGCCTCGGCCGTCTTCCGCTCGCCGGCGTCCGTAATGCCTTCCAGCCGCGCCGCGATCCGCTCCCGGAACTCCACCGTCTTCGCCCGCAACTGCTCGTCAGAAAGCTGTTTTGTGTCCGCTTCCAGGGCATTGATCGTTGCCACCACGGGCATCAGCCGCTTGATCAGACGCTCATTTGCCGTGCCAAATATCTTGGTCAGTACTTTATCGAAAAACACAGGATTCTCCGTTTACCAGTGTAAATGCTGGAGCTTCAAACAGACAGAACCCGCCCCTTTGCAGCAAAGGCCTGGGTGCTCTCTCCTCGGCAAACCCGCTGGGTGCCCCATCCTTGCGACGCTCTTGTTTTTGTCGCAAGGGTGGGATACCCGCCAACTCCACCAGCAATTGGCATGGCCCAGGGAACCCTCCTCATAAAAACGGCCGGCAACCGAATACCCAGGAATATCTGTGCGGGCACGCATAAAAAGAGAACAATCTTCCGAACAGCAGGCGAAGGTAAAATAGAAATTGGCCCGATGAAAATCGCCACCGTCCTGGAGCCTGAAGGCCCGCGCGTCAAATCTTCGTTCTTCCTCAACGCTCCTCCGCCCATCCTTCGGCAGACCAGCAGAATCACTCCCCGTTCGTTTCCAAAGGCTTGATCGTGCATCCTTTTTCTCTTGCTCAGTCGGTCGGATACGTCGCGTTTGTCCTCGGCGTAGCGGCCTTTTTGCAGAAAAGCGACCGCCGCCTCAAGGGGCTCAACTCCTGCCAGAGCCTCGTCTATGGGGTTCATTTCGCGCTGCTGGGCAACCCTTCCGCCGGCGCCTCAGCGCTGCTTTCCGGCATCCGTTCTTACCTGTCGCTGAAAACGCGCTCGCCGTATCTTGCCGCGCTCATCATCGTTGTCAATGTTGCTTTCGGCTTCGTTCTTGCCAAAAGCGCCGCCGGATGGCTTCCCGTCGTCGGGTCGTGTCTCGCAACCCTGGCCATGTTTTTCATGCGCGGCGTGCGGATGCGCCTCGTGCTTCTCGTGTGCACTTCGCTCTGGCTCACAAACAACATCCTGAGCGGATCGATCGGAGGCACTCTGCTCGAATCCACCATTGCCACCATCAACATCATCACCATCACCCGGCTTCTGAAAGAGCGCTCCCGCATCCGCCATCCAAAGCCGCTTCCTGATCCTCAACCGCAGCAACGATGAAGCGGATCACCGGACAAACAAAGCCCGACCAAAACTCGCGCGAGCTCATCCAATATACAAGGTTTTTAGGAGATGATAATCTCAACATCAAGCGCCGAGAAGTGGAAAGAAGGGCTAATGGCTAGACTTGTTATTCCGCATCTGAGGACTTGGCCGCGCAATCTATGCATTTCGAAGGGCGGCGGATTATCAACCGAGCAGCACGGTGGTATGTCCATTGCCCAGTATGGCGGCATGTCGACCGCACAGTATGGTGGCATGTCCACTGCCCAGTATGGCGGTATGTCAACATCCCAATACGGTGGGCTGTCTACAGCTCAATATGGCGGACTATCAGCCTTGCAGTATGGTGGGCTGTCCATAGCTCAATATGGCGGACTATCTACTTCCCAGTACGGTGGCCTGTCTTCGGCTTTAGGCGGTGGAATGTCGACATCTTCATCAGAGGTGTACAGAAGTAACATTCCCCCCTGGCCAGTATTTCTAAGAGAGCTCGAATCGAGGGGCTTTCAGTCTCAAGCGCGTTTAATTCGCCACTATTTGCCTGAGTTCCTCTGGCCAGAGAATTTCTTCTGATCCGCTGGTCTATGGCGGGTGGCTCCGTCCTTCCCGCAGCCTCATCGCGGGAAGGGTGGGAGAGCACGCCCCCCGTCCTTACTGACCTGAATAACTCGATTTCATCGTCACCGATGCGTCTCCGATTCTCCCGTTAGGGAGAAAATGAAAATAGCCCAGGGTGGAGCGTAGCTGAACCCTGGGTCAGCGTCGCAAAAAACCGTTTCGTCCCGTAGGGCCGAAGTGAGATCTTCCCCAAAATCGTCTTCCTTTGAAATCAATAATATAGAGCTACTTGCAAAATTGCCTGCCGGATGAATTTATCTGCTTGATTTCAGTGCATCAAAGGCAGATTTCATACCCCCAGGGGGTAGGTGGGGGGAGGGGGTAGTTGTTTGTTTTATGCAGGCTGGAGCGCACTGCCCTTTTTGTTCATTGTGCCCTGCTGAAGGGAAATGAACTGCAAACCCCTATGGAATTTTGCAAGTGGCTCTATATATCAAGTACAGAACCCATATTTTTTGACGGCACGAGTCCTCGTCCGCATTGATCCTGCCGGGTCAATAACTCCGCCAGGCCCTCGGCGGGTCTCCCGGTTCTGACCCTCACCGTACGAATGGGTGGCTCATGTCTGGATTCTCAGACATGGGATGCAGGAAACTGGGATCGGCGGGTCTTCCGCCCCTCCTGCATCTCTCTCCGGCCAGAGCCGCGACATCCTACGCGAAGGACTGTTGGCAATAGTTAACCTAGTGATTCGCTCAGACCCGAGAATCCGCATCCGGGGAACCGGATACATGGACTGGCGGAAGAACACGATGAAGTGGTGCCAAAGCTGACAGGCAGCCATAATTGGCAGTTGAATTGTACAGAGCTCCCTTCTATAGTGAATTCACCATTTGAGGTTCAGCAGAAGCATGATGATTTTTAAACGCTGGTTCGCCGCTCTGGGATTTCCAGTAGCTCTTTCCCTTGTCGTGGCTGCGCAGGAATCTGGCCCATTGCTCGTAACGCCGGGTACAGCTTCCGTGACCGCAGGCGAATCTCAGCGACTTATGCCCGGGCAGGAGTTCACTTTTCAACTTCGGTTCGATCCGGCCCCAGATGGTTATGGCAAGGGCAGAATCAACTTCCGGTTCCAAAGGGTCCTTCCACAAGTTCCATCAGGTCACTCTCTCTCAGGATTTGAGCAGACGACGGCGGGAGGGGGGACCGAACTTCATGACGGCCAAGCGATCTACACGCTTTCAATGCCTATTATTGATTCGATGTTACCAGGCACATGGAAACTGGTAGAAGTCACCCTTGGAAAAAACGTCCAGAAACCGGTGTTAATTCCGGGAGATACCACGTTTGAAATTCCCCAAGTCCCTCCCGTGGTGCTTCATGTTCAGGCTCCAGGGAGCGTGAGGGCCGGGCAGCGGTACACCTTCAAAGTCACACTGGATGGATACCCGAAGGGGTTAGCCCAAGGATGTGTGCCAGTACTTAGAGGGGACCTCCGCCAAGCCTCGCCTTACGGCGATTTCAATCCAAATGATTTTAATGTTCAGGTTAATGAAATAGAGATTAAGCCAGACCGGCATTCGTATGAATTGTCGGGATTCTTCGATCCAGATCTTCCGGGTGGTCCATGGAAGGGAATGGTTTATGTTTTTGCAATGCCAACGGAACACATGACACTAAGGGTCTGTCGCTCTCCTCAGAATAATGGTGATGTTCGGTTTAATTTCACCGTCGAACCTGCAACGGGCTTGGTGATGCCCATCTCGGTGACCGTAACGGTCAATCCATCGCAAATTCAATTACTACTCGCGGAGGCGGATCGCCTGAGGGCTAAGGCTGAGCACCTCAAGCAGCAGTTGAATTTAGAGAATATGGCAGCGAACCGAGTTCTCCTTCAGAACAACTTGCAGGAGGCAGTTATCGATCTCGATAGAACAGAGGAAAGCTATAAACAAAAAGGGGTGGACCATCCCTCTGCGCGAGCCGTGAACATATTCTTCGATGACATCAGGCTCAGTTATGGCGAGGCGCTTAAAGTTCTCGCCGATGATTTGGCACAGGGTCCCCAAACCGGGCCTCGATTAGAACGTGTAAGCGCGATACATGGAGGTTCATCTCCTCGTTTAAGTCGTGCGTCAAAAGCTGTCCTTACGAGCATTTTGCGCAATGCGAAAGCCTATAACCTGGTCGCTTCCTCTGGGCTCATAACATTCACCCTCGAAGTGGATAGCGACCCGCAGGGCGCATCAGTGTCTTACCGGCAGAGGGGAGGAGAATACCACCCTCTGGACCATGAGACTGATTGGCGAATTGAGAACCTGCCACGAGCGGTCTATTTGATCCGGCTTCAGAAGTCGGGATACGAAGACAAAGAGGTCACCTTCGACGCGATGGATAATACGAGCCCGAACATCCACGTTCGACTAGTCCGCAAACGTGGTGCACGATGAAGATCACGGTGCGGCAGTACTACAAGAGCTACGCAAGTTTGTATGGACTATTCGCGGCAATACCCATTTTTCCGTTGGTATTTCACGCGTGCATACCGGACTCACACGCGATTGCAGCGTATCTGTATCCACCACTTGGTGACGTTCAACAGCTTGCTTTCGCTGCCACTGTTGGGTCCCTATTGCTAATTACGCTTGTAGTATTCACATGCTGCCGATCCGCGCAGAGATTACACCCAAGCGTGCCCGTACTCTTAATGATTGGAACAGCATTTGGAGTATGCGTTTTGATTGGGCTATATGTATCGTATGTTAAGCGCATCTCCGTGCCCAGCGTAAACCTGGAAGTGCCCGTGTCGATAGGCTATCAGCGCACACCTTTTGCGCTTCAGACGTATCCGCATTGGAGCGATTGGGAGATGCTGCATGACAGAGGTCCGTGGGAAGAACAAATCCAGAAACTGTGGACTCCGCACTCCATTGGCATCGTGAGAGCGCTTCTCTGGGGCTCCTATACTCTGACTCTCGCTTGCTTCCTTTCCGTCGTAAGCCTCGCTGTTTACAAGCACGCGGACGAAGATTCTTCACGCGGCATCAGCGTCCCCGCACCGGAAGCAGGGGATCCGCCCGCCGCGCGGAAAGAGGGCCGAAACGCGCCCAAATGACAGCTAAAAACGCGCAATAACGGCTAATTAAGAGCCGTTTATCACACTGTTTCTCCGCTTACAGCAGGAGAATTCACCGCTCTTTCTCTCCCCGCAACGCGAGATTCTCGCCCTTTCCCGTTTGCCACCTGAGTTTCCCGCTCTGCGCATCGGCATTTTCCCCTCTTTTTGCCGCCTCGCAGGGCTGCACACATAGTCGCCTTGCAGGCTGACATAAAAACGGCAGACCGCGTCTGCCGCCAAATGCGGCCGGGAGAGCCGTTCGCGATTCCCGCCCTGGTTTCAACCTCCGCGCCTTCCAGTGCTAAGGTGAATTTGTTCGCACTTTTTTCCGGGGTTTGTTTTGTCGCTGGGTATTCGTTCACTACTCGTGGTCCTTCTCGCGCTTCCCGTTGCCGCCCAGGCGGCCTCGCGCGTCGAGGCCGCTCCCGTTCCCAAGGAAATGCGCTCTTCGGCCTTCACCGTCAAGGTGAACGGCCAGCCCGTGGACGTGGCCCACGCCGCCGCAAGCTACGAGTTTGTCAGCTTCGACATCACCGGCCCGGTCACCGTGGAGATTACTGCCGCGGAGCCGGGCTTCTGGGAGAAAGGCGTGGACATTCAGCCCTGGCGGCTGGGTTTGCGGCCGGAGCGGAAGGGCCAGACGATCAGCTTTCGCCTTGCCGGACCGGCCAAGCTCTCCATCTCCCGCCCAGGCGACTTTCTGAATCACGCCAAAATGCTCTTTCTTTTCGCCGGCGCGCCGGTGCCGCCCATGCCCCGCGATCCAAACATCAAAGCATGGCAGCCGGGGGTCTATCACGGAAGCCTCAATCCCAAAAGCGGCGATACCCTCTACCTGGCTCCCGGCTCCTACTTCTTCGGCAGTCTCAACCTGTGGAAGGTGCAGAACGTAAAGATTCTCGGCCGCGGGACCATCGTGTACGAAGGCTCCCAGGACCCGAACGCCGACGAGGGATGGCGGCAGTTGCCAGACTGGCACTGCATCGGCGCGCTGGAAGCCCACAACGTCGAAATCGACGGGCTGACCTGCATCGTCCGCGCACGCACCTGGTCCATCCAGATGAAGGACTCCACAGGATTTGTGTATGACGATCTGCGCCTCATCGGCGGCAACACCGCCAACGCCAACCAGGACGGCATGGACTGGCTGGGCGGCGGCGACGCCATCGTGCGCAACTCCTTCCTGAGGGCCTCTGACGACGTCTTTGCCATGCAGGGCGCATGGGACGGCTACACCGATGCGGATATGGTGCGCCCCGGCAAGGATGTGCAGAACATCCTCATCGAGCACAGTGTTCTGTCCACGAGCATTTCAAACATTGTGCGCGCCGGCTGGCCGAAGAAGGTCTACAACTCGCGCAACTTCACCCTGCGCGACTCCGACATTCTCCACGGCGGCATCGGCGCCTGCGGACAGACCTTCGGCCTGATCGGCTTCTGGGGCGCGCAGGGCGCGCGGGGCGACCACTCCAGCTTCACCTTCGAGAATCTCTTCCTAGACAACTGGTACTCGCTGGTGCAGATGGAGCAGAAAAGCCCCGGCGTGCATGGCGTCACCTTCCACAACATCTGGGCGCTGGACCAGCCGCCGCTGGCTGATTCCACGCTCTCTGGCAGCGTGTCGGGCGTGACCTTCGACAACGTCAAATACGGCCAGAGCCGCGCAATTGAAAATGCGGATCTGCCGTTGCAGGTTACAGCGGGCGCGGCTCAGCCTCATTTTGCCGACGTGCACGGCCCCGTGGCGGCCTTCACCGTGAACCCGCCGGTCTTTACTCCCGTCCAGCAAGTCACCTTCACCGCGCAGCTTTCGCGCGGGGCACGTTATACATGGCTCTTTGGCGACGGAACCGAGGCCCGCGGCCGCTTTGTGCGCCACCGCTTCCCCGACGCCGAGGGAACGCTTCTGGACGGTTCCGGGCGCTTCCGGGTGCTGCTTCACGTGGAGGATCGCAAAGGACACGAGGATTGGGCGGCGCAGGGAGTGGTGGCCGTGGCCCACTGGCGCGATTCAGCCAGCTTTGTTGGCTCAGCGGCTCCCGGCCTTAACTGGCAGGTCTACCCCGGCGTATGGACCGAACTGCCCAACCTGGCCGCCGAGCGCCCGCTCTTCGCCGGCGAAGGGCCAAATCTCCGCGCCGACCCCAAGGGCTTCACGCATTATGCCGCCTCCTGGGACGGCTTCATCGACATTCCGGCCGATGGCGGCTACACCTTTTACCTGCTTGCCCGCGATGGCGCCCGGCTCGTGATTGACGGCGTGGAAGTGGCTAAAACCGGTCCTCCTTTTGCCCAGGTCTGCGGCGCGCCGGGTAACGCCGTGCGCTATGATCGCGGCTCGCTGGGCCTGCGCGCGGGCAAGCATACGTTTCATCTGGAAGGCCTGCATTCGGTCAGCCCTGGCTCGCCTCGCCTGCTTTGGGAAGGGCCCGCGCTGCCGCTGACCGACGTGCCGCAGGCGGCCTTCAGCCATATGCGGCAGGATGCGATTAGGCGGTAGGGAGGAGCAGGGAACAGGGGAACCGGCCGCTCCAGCTTTGTGACTGGCTTTCATTACCGCCGTTTCCAGAGCGGTGTACCCTTGCTTCCATGGCAACCTACCGCGTCGCTCTCCGCCACTCCGAGCAAGGTTCCAGTGTCTCGTGTCCCGGTTTGCCCGGCTGCTGGCCGCAGGGAACAACCGAAGAAGAAGCTCTGGCGAATATTCGGATCGCCATTCATGAGTATGTTGAGGCGGCTGAGGAGTTGGCGCGCCGGGATGACAGCCGCCTTGTCGACGTCGCGGTTGCGTAAATTTCGGATTCAAAGCCTGGCTGTTTGATTGTATACAAGCATCCGTCTCTCGATTTGTTATACCTTTCCTGATCTCTGATCTCTGATCTCTGACCCCTGATCTCTGCTACTTCGGCAGTTGCGACGCATCCCAGCCACCGCCCAGGGCGCGGACTAACCCCACGCTGGCGACGAACTGCCGCGTCTGAAGGTCGATGGCGGTGCGCTGATTCTGGAGCAGCGTGGCTTCGGCGGTCAGCACTTCAAGATAGCCTGTAACGCCCCCCTTGTAGCGCTGGTTGGAGAGATCGTAGGAGTGCTGAGCCGACGCGACGGCTTTCTGCTCCGCCGCCGACTCAGTTTCAAGAATCCGCAGTCCGGAGAGCTGGTCTTCCACGTCATTGAAGGCTGCAAAGACGGTGCTCCTGTAAGCAGCAGCCTGGGCTTCGTAGGTATGGCGCGCCGCGTCTGTGAGAGCGTGGCGCTGGCCGGCGTCGAAGAGAAGTTCCGTTGCCTGCGCGCCTAAAGACCACAGCGCGCTGGGGCCCTGAATCCATGTGCCGGCATGCTCGCTCTCAAAGCCGCCTGTACCGTTGAGAGTGATGGTGGGGTAGTAGGCGCTGACGGCGATGCCGATCTGGGCGTTGGCGGCCTCGGCGCGGCGCTCGGCGGCGGCAATGTCCGGACGGCGCTCCAGCAGTTGCGAGGGCACGCCGACGGGAACCTTGGGCAGAGCCAGATCGAGCGGCGAAGGCGGAATGGTGAACTCGGAAAGTTTGAGGTTGGCGATGGTGCCGATGGCGTGTTCGTATTGAGCGCGGGCCACTCCCACATCGACCAGTTGCGCGCGCACGGTTTCCAGTTGCGTGCGGGCCTGGGCCACATCGACCTCGGTGGCGACTCCGCCTGCCAGACGGCGCTGGGTCAGATCAAGTTGGTGCTCAAGGTCGGCGACGGTGGCCGTCAGCAGCTTGGTCTCGGCGTCCAGGCCGCGCAGTTGGAAGTAGTCGGCAGCCATTTCTGCATGAAGGCTCAGGTCTACCGTGGCCACGTCGGCGGCGCTGGCCTGGGCATTGGAGCGTGCGGCTTCTACGGTGCGGCGGATGCGGCCCCAGAAGTCCGGCTCCCAACTGGCCTGGCCCGTGAGCGCGAAGTCGCTAAAGGTGGCGGATTTAGTGGACGAATAGGAGGGGCCATTCGCCGAGATTTTTTCGCGCTGGGCGGAAAGGCCGACTGAAAGCGTGGGGAAGAGCGTGGAGCGGGCCGCGCTGACCTGATCGCGCGCGGCTAAATACCTTTCCATCGCTTCGCGCAGGGTCTGGTTATCCGTGGCAATGTGCTCTTCCAGTTGGTTGAGCTGCGGGTCCTGATAGATTTCCCACCACTTGCCGCGCAACATGCCGTCAGAGGGCGAGGCTGGCTGCCAACTGCCGCCTGTGGGAGCGGGTGGAGGCGTGACTGCCGCGGTTGCGCCGGACTCCTTGTAGGCCGCGGGCGGTTCGTAGCCCGGACGGTTGTAGTTGGGGCCGACGGGCTTGCAACCAGTGAGAAAGATCAGGCCGATCAGGCAGGAAAAAGCATAGATGGTTGAGAGCCGTGGTTTCCCACCCTTGCGCCAGAAAAAAGGCGCAAGGATGGGGCACGGGGCATTGGCGCGGCGGTCCGGCAGGGATTTTGCAGGTAGAGGCGCGATCATGGTCACTTGCCTCCCGCGCTGGTTTGGCTGCCGGGGCTTACCACTTGGACTTTTTCGCTCTCGATGAGGGAGTCGGGCGGATCCTGGATCACACGGTCGTTGAACCCAAGCCCGGTGACGATCTGCACGTTGGCGCCGTCGTCCTCGCCGATGACCACCGGAATCAGATGGGCGACATTATCGCCGGTCACAGTGCCCACGCGCAGCCCTTCCTTGCGGAAGATGAGCGCCGCGGCGGGCACGATGAAGGTGGGGCCGGCAGCGGGCATCTTGAAGTGAACCTGGGCCATGGAGCCGGGCAGCAGGTCGGCGGCGCGGTTGTCCACGTCGATTTCCACCAGCAGCGTGCGGCTGGCCGGATCGATGGCGTCGGCGGTGCGCACCAGCGTTCCTTGGTAGGTTTTGCCCGCGTGCTCGGCGAAGGTCAGGTCGATCTTCGAGCCGCGCTTCACGCTTTGCGAGTAAATCTGCGGCACGTTGGCGTAGACGCGCAGGGTCTGGATGGCCTGCAGGTGGAAGAGCTCCTTGCCCGCTCCGGGGTCGATCAGTTGGCCGGTGTCGATGTTGCGGGCAGTGATCACGCCGTCGAAGGGCGCGTAGATTTTCTCGAAGGATTGCAACTCGCGCAGCCGCTCGACGTTGGCTTGCGCGGAGCGGACAGTCGCTGCTGTGGCTGTGGCCTGATTCACAAACGTATCTGTGTCCTGGTGGGAGACGGCGTCGCTCTTGACCAGCCCCGAGTAGCGCTCGGCCTGGATGCGCGCGTTGTTGGCATTGGCCTGGGCGGTATTCAGATCGGCTTTGGCCTGGGCCAACTGCTGATCCAGCTCAGGCGTGGCGATCTCAGCCAGCAGGGCGCCCTTTCTCACTTTGGAGCCGATGTCGAAATACCAGCGGGTCAAATATCCGGAGGTCCGCGCATAGATGGGCGAATCGGTCTGCGCGGTCACATTGCCGGGCAGCACGAAGCTTGTCACGGGCGCGCCCGGTTTGGGCGGGGCGACGGTCACAGAAGGCGCGGCCAGCTGATGGGTGGTGTCTGCCAGCACCCTGTCAGCATGAACGCGGTGCAGAATGCCGAAGCCCGCCAGAGCGGCGGCAACGATTACGACCAGGGCTACGCCCAGCAGGGCCTTGCGCGGCGAGATGGGCTCCTGCTCGGGCGCGCTCTCGTGATTCTGCGCCGGCTGCGTGTTCGGATTGGGTTTGTTCGTCATAAAGGATTACTCCGAAGCCTCGTCAAACTCGTCGAATGTTTCGGCCAGTTGAATGTTGTGGGCTGTCTTGCGGCGGCCTTCCAGCCAGCCGTGGACGACACAGAAGAATGTGGGTACAAAGAAGAGCGTGGCCACGGTGGCCACCAGCAGTCCGCCGATTACGGCGCGGCCCAGAGGCGCGTTCTGTTCGCCGCCGTCGCCCAGGCCGAGGGCCATCGGAACCATGCCGATCATCATGGCCAGGGCGGTCATCAGCACCGGGCGCAAACGGACAAAGCCAGCGTTCAGCGCGGCGCGGCGAGCGTCGCCCACCAGGACCTCCAACTGCTCACGGGCAAAGCTCACCACCAGGATGGAGTTGGCCGTGGCCACGCCCATGCACATGATGGCGCCGGTCAGAGCCGGCACGCTGAGCCGCGTATTGGTGAGGAACAGAAACCATACGATGCCGGCCAGAGCCGCGGGCAGCGCGGAGATAATCAGGAACGGGTCCAGCCAGGACTGGAAGTTGACCACAATGAGCAGGTAGACCAGGAGGATGGAAAACACCAGGCCGACGAGCAGTCCAGTGTAGGACTTCCTCATGGTCTCGCTCTGGCCGCGCAGGGTGAAGTGCGAACCGCGCGGCAGCTCACTCTGGTGGCGCGCCAGGATTCCTTCCATTTTGCGGGTTACCGTGCCCAGGTCGGTTCCATCCACGTTGGTGTAGATGTCGATGACCGGCTGAATGTCGTAGTGGCTGACAGTTCCCAGTTCGGCCCCAGGGGTAATCTCCGCCAGATTGCCGAGAACCTGTATCGGTTGCGCAGCGCCCGGCGCGCCGGTCGAGGCCGCGCCACTGCTCTTCTGCGCGGCCGAAGAGCCGGTAATGGGCAGACTCTCAAGCGCGGCCAGCGAGTCAACCTTGTACTGAGGAGCCTGGATGGCGATGTTGTAGCTGACGCCGTTTTTGGGATCCAGATAGAAGTTTGGAGCGGTTTGAAAGCTGCCGCTCAGCGCAACCAGCAGGCCGCTGGCGACGTCCTTCTCCGTCAAGCCGATCGATTGGGCGCGGGTGCGGTCCACGTTCACCGTCATCTTTGGCAGGTCGAAGGGCTGCTGAATGCGCGCGTCGGCCGCGCCGGGAACATAGCGGACTTCGTTCAAGATGCGCTCGGCCAGGGCGCGGTTGGCATCAAAGTTCGGGCCAACGATCTGGACGTCGATGGGCGCGGAGAGGCCGAAGTTGAGAATCTGAGTGACGATGTCCACCGGCAGCACATAGAAGGTGACGCCGGGATATTGGCGGGCCAGCACCGCGCGCAGGTGCTCCACGTAAGCCGCGGTGGGATGATGATCCTCGCTCAACTGCACCTGGATGTCGGCATCGGCCGTGCCAACCGGCGCCGAAGTGGAGTAGGAAAGGTTCAGGCCCGAGGCGGGCAGGCCAATGTTATCGACGATGTTGACCACCTCTTTGGCCGGAATTTCCTCGCGGATGGTCGAATCGATGTGATCGCAGAGCTGGGCCGTCTCCTCGATGCGCGTACCAGTGCGGGCGCGCACGTGAATCTTGAATTGCCCGGAGTCCACCGAGGGAAAGAAGTCCTGGCCCAGGAACGGCGCAAGTCCCAGCGATCCGATGGCGAAGAGCAGGAAGAGAAGCAGAAAGACCGGCGCGTGGTCCAGGCAGAGGGTCAGCAGGCTCAGATAGAGGTGGCGAAAATGCTCGAAACCAGTCTCGAAGCCCTTTTGGAAACGGACGAAAGGATTGCGGCTGGAACTCTTCCTGGCGGTTTCCACATCGCTGTGCTCCAGCAGCAGATACTTTGCCATGGTGGGCACCAGCGTGCGGGAGAGCAGGAAGCTGGCCAGCATGGCAAAGACCACGGCCTCCGCCATCGGCACGAACAGGTAACGCGCCACGCCGGTCAGGAAGAACATGGGCACGAAGACGATGCAGATTGAGAGGGTCGAGACGAGGGCCGGAGTGGCAATCTGCGCCGAGCCGTCGAGAATGGATTGTTCCAGCTCCGCGCCCGTCTCGAGATAGCGGTTGATGTTCTCGATGGCCACGGTGGCATCGTCCACCAGGATGCCCACGGCCAGCGCCATGCCGCCCAGGGTCATGATGTTGATGGTCTCGTGCAGCATGGAGAGCACGATGAGCGAACAAAGAATGGAGAGCGGAATGGAGACCGCGATGATGATGGTGGAACGCCAACTGCCCAGGAAAACCAGGATCATGATGGCGGTGAGGCAGGCGGCGATGATGGCCTCGCGCACCACGCCGTTGATGGCGCCGCGAACGAAGATCGACTGGTCGGAAAGGGGATTGATCTGCAACTGCGGCGGCAACTGACTCTTGACCAGCTTCAGCTTGTCCTGCACGCCGGCGATAATGTCCAGCGTGGAAGCCGAGCCGGTCTTCATAATGCTCATCAGGATGGCGCGGCGGCCGTCCACATGCACGATGTTGGTCTGCGGCGGACTGCCGTCGCGCACATGCGCTACGTCACGGACATAAATAACCGCGCCGTTCACCGCTTTAACAGGCAGATTGTTCAGTTCATTGACGATATCCAGCGCGGAGTTGGTTTCGACGGCATACTCGAAGCGGTCGATCTTCATGGTGCCGGAAGGCGCGATCAGGCTTTGCGCGTTGACGGCGCTGACCACGTCGGAGGGCGACAGACCCTTGGCCTGCAAGGCTTGCAGGTCCAGGTCCACCTGAATCTGGCGCGGTTTTCCGCCGTAGGGAAAAGGCGTCTGCGCGCCTTCGACGGTGGCCAACTGGACGCGAATGACATTCGATCCCAGGTCGTTCAGCCGCTGCTCATCCAGGCCCTGCCCGGAAAGTCCCAACTGCAGGACGGGCACGCTGGAGGCGTTGTACTGCATGATGAAGGGCGGCGTGGTGCCGGGCGGCAGGCTGCGCACCTGTGATTGGCTGACAGAGGTGACCTGAGCCACGGCGCTGGCGATGTTGACATTCGGCTGGAAGAAGACCTTGATGATGGCGATGCCGTTGAGCGACTGCGACTCGATATGCTCGATGTCGTTGACGGTCGTAGTCAGGCCGCGCTCGCTGGGGGTGACAATGCGGTTGGCGATCTCCTGCGCCGAGAGGCCGGTGTAGCCCCAGATCACCGTCACGACAGGGATGTCGATATTCGGAAAAATATCCGTCGGCATCGTCAGGATGCTGAAGACGCCGAGAATCAAAATCAAGAACGCAGCGACGACAAAGGTATAAGGCCGCCGCAGCGCAAGCCGGACAATCCACATCATAAGGCTGGTACTCGCTCCTGAGCTGGGGTGTTTGGGGTCAAACCACTTCAGGACGGCTCGACGACAAGCGTTCTGGCCCGGTCACAGCCGGCTCGCCGGGTTCAGGGGCCGCGCCGCGCTTATCGCCCAGGCCCGTTCCACACCCGGTTGAAATTCTATGGTAGTCGAAAAATCTCAGCCAAAAAAATACGCTCGTCAGTAAATAGGCGAGGATCGATTCATACCTGTAAACCCGTGCCGGATTGAAAAGTTGCGTTTGCCGAGGGCCGGAGTTCGCGTAAATCTGACACGCGATCTCAAGCACAATCCAGGCGGCGTCAAAGCGCAGAGATGGCCACAACCACCACGGCCGCTCCAACGGCCAGGCTAACCCGGTCGCGGAGGGCGAAGACGACCGGATCCTCGTCCATTTCACCGCGCGCGCCCAGCAGCCAAACGCGGTAGAGCCAGAACAGCATCAGCGGCACGATGAGCCATAGCCTGCCGGCGTGTTTATAGAGAGCCTCCACGTCGGGGCGCGAAATATACATGGAAAAGACCACCACCGCGGCTGTGGCGCTGGAGGTGCCGAAACTGCGGATCTGCTCCAGATCGCCAACCAGGTAGCCTCTGCCGTGAATCTCCGCGGCGCCGCGTTCGCGCAGGTTTTCGAGTTCGCTGGACCGCTTGACCATGGCCAGCGATAGAAACAAGAAGATGGAGAAGCCGGCCAGCCAGTGGGAGATCTCGGTGCCCGTGGCCGCGCCGCCGGCCAGCAGGCGCAGCGTGTACAGCATGGAGAGGGTCAGCACGTCCACCAGAGCCAGTTTCTTGAGATAGAAGGAATAGGCCATCGTGGACACGATATAGACCAACAGCCATAGCGCGAATTGGCGGGGAAGCCAGGGCAGGATCGCCAGCGAGCCGGCGACGAGCAGGAACACCAGGGCAAAGCCACCAGCAACCGGCAGATCGCCGGCCGCGAAAGGCCGGAAGCGCTTGCTCGGATGCCGGCGGTCGCTCTCGATGTCCAGCATGTCGTTGACCAGGTAGTTGGCCGATGCCATGAAGCTGAAACAGAAGAAGGCGCAGATCGCCGCGCCGATTGCCGCGGGGTACAGCTTATGCGAAAGAAGAAGCGGCATCAGCAGAAGAGCGTTCTTTGCCCACTGATGGATGCGAATCGCCTTCAGCAGAGTGCGCGGCAGCGGCCGCCGGTCCATTAACCGCCGCGCCACCGGAATCCGCCGCATGCGCAACGCCAGGCGCAGGCCGAGGGTGGGGTTGGCCACCATTGCAACTCGCGCGCCAATCAGCAGCGGCAGATCGGCCCGCGAGTTGCCGATATAGTCGAACTCCCCGAAGCGGGCCTTCAGAAGGGCCAGTTTTTTTCCGCGGGTGAGGTTGGTTACGGTGTCTGAGGCCAGCACGCCGGAGAAGATGCCCAGATGCGCCGCCACACGCTCTGCCAGCGGGCCATCCGCGCCGCTGGCCAGGTAAAGCTGCCGGCCCTGGCGCCGCTCAGCTTGCACGCAGCTGAGCACTTCGGAGTTGTAGGGCAGCCGGGCCACATCGAGCGGCGCGCGGCGCGCTACCTCCGCTTTCAGGCGGGCGCGCCCCTTGGCCAGCCACAGCGGCAGTTGCCAGAACCGAAGGGGATTCCGATGCAGAAACTGGCAGGCCGCATCGAAGAGCGAGTCAGACTTGATCAGCGTCCCGTCCAGATCGACGCACAGCGGCCGCGAGAGGCGGGCGGACTCGGCAGTGGCAGGGTTTTCGGTCAATGGATCCTCGCGGGAACCGGTTGCGGCGGCCAACTGCAGGGATTGCGCTGTCCGTCCGAAACCGAAAAGATGAATCGCATTGATTATATTGGACCATCTACTTGACCGTATCCGCCGATTGCGCGGATCGCTCATAATCACTGCGCTTGAATTCGGAAAGAACCAGGTTTTTGCCGGGTACAATAATATGGACTAAGCGCATTTCGCGCTCCTGTGAATGGAACGAAACTTTACTGAGACTTTCGTGTCAATAGTAATGTCAATAGTAAAAAGCGCTTGCGTTAGGTTCTTTGCCACGCAGAGCCGTACGGATGCCCATTCGCATGGAAGTTTACTCAACTGAGAACAACAGGAATCAAAATTATGTCTATTGAAGGCGCTCCTGAGTCCCAACTGGCCGCAAACGGCATACAGCAACAATCCCACCCGCACAAGAGTTCGTGGGTGCGCATTGTCTTCTACCTGGTGCTTGCCGCCGCTTTGGGCCTGATCGTCTGGAAGGTCTACCAGAATCAGCAGGCGGCCAAGAACCTGGCCAACAGTCAGGCGGCGGCGCTGCTTGGCCGCCCGGTTCCGGTGCAGGTGTCGGCAACGGAGCAGAAGCCGATGCCGGTCTTTCTGACGGCGCTGGGCACGGTGACGCCTTACATGAGCGTTACGGTCAAGGCGCGCGTCAGCGGCGAGTTGGAGCCGGTCAAGTTCGCCGAGGGCCAGCAGGTGAAGCAGGGGCAGGCCATCATGGTGATCGACCCCAGGCCTTACCGGGCCGCGCTGGATCAGGCCAAGGGCAGCCTGGCCCACGATGAGGCGCTGCTCAGGGACGCGCAGGCACAGTACAGGCGCTACAAGGCGCTCTACGACGCGGGCGTCACCTCCAAGGAGACGCTGGACGCCGATGAAGCGACGCAGGGCCAGTACCTGGGCGCCATCGAGTCAGACAAGGCGGCCATCGAGACCGCGCAGTTGCAGCTCAACTGGTGCACCATCCATTCGCCCATCAACGGAAAGATCGGCCTGCGCCTGGTGGACCCCGGCAACATCATCACCGCCAACACCACCAATTTGGTCGTTATCAACCAGTTCCAGCCCATCGCCGTCTACTTTACGCTGCCCGAAGACAAACTGCCCCAGGTGCTGCACAAACTGGCCACGGAGAAACGCCTGCCTGTGGATGCCTATGACCAGAGCGACGCGCAGAAGCTGGCTACCGGCTATCTGCTCACGGCCGACAACCAGATCGATACCACAACCGGAACCGGCAAGCTGAAAGCGGTTTTCGACAACAAGGACCAGGCTCTGTTTCCCAACCAGTTCGTCAACATTCACCTGGTGATGGAAAACCGGCCCAATGCGCTGGTGGTGCCCTCGGCGGCTATCCAGACCGGCAACCAGGGCTCGTATGTCTGGGTCGTCGATCCCGACCCCGCCAAAAAGACTTTGAATGCCCGGATGCAGCAGGTCAAAATTGCTCTAGCCGAGGGGCAGCAGACCATTCTGGATAGCGGCCTGCAAGCCGGCCAGAACGTAGTCGTGGACGGCGCGGACCGCCTGCGTCCCGGACAGATTGTAACGATCAACGTGCCCCGGCAGCGCGGCGGACAGGCATCTGGCCAGAAGGGACAGCAGTGAGTCCTTCCCGGCCATTTATTCTGCGCCCGGTAGCGACCTCGCTGCTGATGGCGGCTATTCTGCTGGCGGGCCTCGTGGGCTACCTGCAGTTGCCTGTCTCCGCGCTGCCGGAGGTGGACTACCCGATCATTCAGGTGCTCACTTTCTATCCTGGCGGCGGACCGGAGGTGATGGCCTCGTCGATTACCGCTCCCCTGGAGCGGCAGTTCGGCCAGATGCCCGGACTGAAGCAGATGACTTCGGTCAGCAGCGGCGGCGGCTCGGTCATCACCCTCGAATTCAACCTCGACGAGAACATCGACGTGGCCGAGCAGGAGGTGCAGGCGGCCATCAACGCGGCCAACAGCTTCCTGCCCGCCGATTTGCCCAATCCGCCCATCTACAGCAAGGTGAATCCCGCCGATGCGCCCATCATGACGCTGGCGCTGACCTCCGACTCGCTGCCCATGGACAAGATCGAGGACGCGGCCGACACCAACCTGGCGCAGAAAATCTCTCAGGTCACCGGCGTCGGACTGGTTTCCATCGCCGGCGGGCAAAAGCCCTCCGTGCGCATTCAGGCCAATCCGGCCCAACTGGCTGCATACAACCTGAGCCTCGAAGATCTGCGCACGGCTCTCGCGGCGGCCAACGTGGATCAGGCCAAGGGCACGCTTAACGGCGCGCGCCAGTCCTATACCATCGGCGCCAACGATCAGTTGCTGGCCAGCAGCGATTACAAGCCGGTCATCATCGCCTATCGCAACGGGGCCGCGGTGCGCGCCTCTGACGTGGCCACCATCGTCGACGCCGCGGAAAACTCGCAGCAGGCGGCCTGGATGGATCGCCAGCCGGCGGTCATCGTCAACATTCAGCGCCAGCCCGGCGCCAACATCATCGCCGTGGTGGACCGCATTCATAAGCTGCTGCCGCAGTTGCAGACCAGCCTGCCGGCCAGCGTGCAGGTGCGCGTGCTCACCGACCGCACCACCACCATCCGCGCCTCGGTCAAGGACGTTGAATTCGAGTTGATGCTCACCGTCGCCCTGGTGGTGATGGTGATCTTCCTTTTCCTGCGCAATTTTGCGGCTACCATCATCCCGTCGGTCGCGGTGCCGCTCTCCATCATCGGCACTTTCGGCGTGATGTACCTGCTGGGCTACTCGCTGAACAACCTCACGCTGATGGCGTTGACGATCTCCACCGGCTTCGTGGTGGATGACGCCATCGTGATGATCGAGAACATTTCGCGCTTCATTGAAGATGGCCTGAGTCCGATGAAGGCGGCGCTCAAGGGCTCGGAGCAAATCGGCTTCACCATCATGTCGCTGACCATTTCGCTCATTGCGGTGCTGATCCCGCTGCTGTTCATGAGCGACGTGGTGGGCAAGCTCTTCCGCGAGTTCGCCATCACCCTGGCCATCACCATTCTGGTTTCGGCAGTCGTCTCGCTGACGCTGACGCCGATGATGTGCTCGCGCATTCTCAAGGACAAATCGGTCGCCAAACAGACCCGTTTCTACTATTGGTCAGAGAAGGTCTTCAACTCCATCATTGCCTGGTATGGGCGCACCTTGCAGGTGGTTTTAGGCCATCGCTTCGCCACCCTGCTGGTCACCATCGGCACGCTGGTGGCCACTCTGCTGCTTTATGTGGTGGTGCCCAAGGGCTTCTTCCCGGTGCAGGATACGGGCGTCATCCTGGGCATCAGCGAAGCGCCGCAGGCAGTCAGTTTCACTTCGATGGCCCAGCGCCAGCAGAAGCTGGTTGACATTCTGCTCCAGGACCCCGCCGTCGATAACATCTCGTCCTTCATTGGCGTGGACGGAACCAACACCACGCTCAACTCCGGCCGCATCCAGATCACGCTCAAGCCTCTCGATGAGCGCAAGATTTCCGCCACCCAGGTGATCCAGCGCCTGCAGCCCAAGCTTGAAGGCATTGAAGGCATTCAGCTTTTCATGCAGCCGCTCCAGGACCTCACGGTGGAAGACCGCGTCAGCCGCACTCAGTTCCAATACTCCCTGGAAGATCCGGACCAGAACGAACTGGCTAGATTCACACGGCAGATGGTGAAGGAGCTGGGCAAGGAGAAAGTGGTCACGGACGTGGCCAGCGACCTGCAAGATCAGGGCCTTGGCGCTCAACTGGTCATCGACCGCGACACTGCGGCGCGGCTGGGCATTGCCATGTCTGACGTGGACAACACGCTCTACGACGCCTTCGGCCAGCGCCAGGTCTCGACCATTTTTACCCAGCTCAACCAGTACCACGTGGTGATGGAGGTAGGGCCGAACTTCCAGACCGATCCGACCACGCTGAATAATCTTTACGTCAGATCGGCCAGTGGCGCGCAGGTTCCGCTCAGCCAGTTGGCCCACTGGGCGCAGTCAACCGCCCAACTCTCCATTGGCCACCAGGGACAGTTCCCGTCCACCGTGGTCAGCTTCAACCTGGCGCCGGGCAAGGCGCTGGGCGATGCCGTCGAGGCCGTCAAGCGCGTGGAGCATAACATCGGCATGCCGGCCAGCATCAATGCCAGCTTCCAGGGCACGGCCGCCGCCTTCCAGACCTCGCTGGCCAACGAGCCGCTGCTGATTCTGGCCGCGCTCATCACCGTCTACATCGTGCTGGGCGTGCTTTACGAGAGCTACATCCACCCCATCACCATCATCTCTTCGCTGCCTTCGGCCAGCGTGGGCGCGCTGCTGGCCCTGCTGATTACGCGCACCGAATTCAGCGTGATTGCTCTGATCGGCATTATTCTGCTGATCGGCATCGTGCAGAAGAACGCCATCATGATGATCGACTTTGCCCTGCAGGCTCAGCGGCTCGAGGGCAAGCCGGCGGACGAGGCCATCTTCCAGGCCTGCCAGTTGCGTTTCAGGCCCATTCTGATGACCACCATGGCCGCCATGCTGGGCGGATTGCCGCTGGCCCTGGGCGGCGGCGTGGGCGCCGAGCTGCGCCGGCCGCTGGGCATCACCATCGTCGGCGGACTGCTCTTCTCGCAGGTGCTCACACTCTACACGGTGCCGGTCATCTATCTCTACTTCGACAAGCTGGCCCAGCGCATGAAGCCGGTGAAAAGCAGAGATCAGGGGGCAGAGATCAGGGAGCAGAGATCAGCGATCAGGGACTAGGCGGGTGTTCCACCCGCGCCGCTGTAAATCGGTGGAGGGCTTTCAGTTTGTGGTATCCTTGTGTACACAAAGGAGGGAAGAATGCAAACCGAAAGAGTTGGAATCCGGGAATTTCGCGAGAATCTGTCCGGCTATCTTGAATCGCCGAAGCCGGTGGCAATTACGCGTCACGGCGAGACGATTGGATTTTTTGTGCCCGCGCGGCAACGGCCCAGTGAGGCGGACGTGGACGCGCTGCGCAGGGCAGGGGAAAGGTTAAGCGCTTTGATTACGGCTTCCGGCTCAAGCGAGGAAGAACTGGTGAACGGCTTCAAAGCATTGCGGGAGAAGAACCGTGCAAGACGCTGAACGGCTGGTTCTTGACGCAAACATACTCATTCGTGCCGTATTGGGAATACGGGTCAGGACGATTCTTTGCCGGTTCGGGGTATCCGTGAGATTTTTTGCGCCGGAGACCGCCTTTGCGGAAGCACGGGAACATCTGCCGACGATTCTCTCTCGGCGGAATATCCCCGCAGCGGAAGGTTTGGTTGTGCTCGACGCGCTGGGCGAAATTGTGCAGGAGGTTAGCTCGGACACCTATCTCGCGTTTGAACAGCCTGCGCGGCAGCGGCTTGCCGGACGCGATCTTGAGGACTGGCCCGTGCTGGCATTGGCCCTGGCCCTCCAATGTCCAATTTGGACAGAGGATCAGGATTTCTTTGGAACGGGCATTGCGACCTGGAAGACAGACCGGGTGGAGCTGTTTTTGCAGGAAATGCCCGGTACTTCAGGTTTCGATATTTGAGACTTGGGCTGCCACAAACCTCAACCGTAGTTCGTTCACAGGAACCGCGAAACGATGCATCTTTCCGCACCCTTTATTCAGCGCCCGGTCGCCACTTCGCTGCTCTCGCTGGCCCTGCTGCTGGCCGGCTCGGTGGCCTACTCCATCCTGCCCGTGGCCTCGCTGCCCGATGTCGATTTTCCCGTCATCGGCGTGAGCGCGGGACTGCCCGGCGCAAGCCCTGAGACGATGGCCTCGTCGGTCGCCACCCCGCTCGAGCGTCAGTTCGGACGCATCGCGGGCGTCAATCAGATGACCTCGACCAGCTCGCTCGGTTCGGCCTCGGTCACCCTGCAGTTCGACATCAATCGCAACATCGACGCCGCCGCGCGCGACGTGCAGGCCAGCATCAACGCGGCGCGCAGCCAGTTGCCCGCCAACCTGCCGCAGAATCCGAGCTACCGCAAGGCCAATCCCGCCGAGGCGCCGATCCTCATTCTCACGCTGACCTCCGACGTGGTTCCCAAGGCACAGATGTACGATCTGGCCAACTCGATCCTCGCGCAGAAGATCTCGCAGATTCAGGGCGTGGGCCAGGTCTTTGTCGGCGGCAGCTCCAGCCCCGCGGTGCGCGTCGAATTGAACCCCATGCAGTTGGGCGCGAACGGCGTGGGTCTGGAGGCGGTGCGCGCGGCTCTGGCCGGCGCCAACGCCAACCGCCCCAAGGGCGCATTTCAGGACGCGGACCGCCGCTGGCAGATCGGCGACAACGATCAGATCTTCAAGGCCACCGACTACGCGCCCATCATCGCCGGCTACAACAGGCAGACCGGCGCGCCGGTGCGCGTCTCCGACCTGGGCGCCATCGATGACAGTGTTGCAGACATCCACACCGCGGGCGTTTCGGGCATCAACACGGATAGTCAGCATGGCCAGTTGAAAAGCGCGATTCTGCTTGTCATCTTCAAGATTCCCGGCGCCAACGTGATTTCGACCGTGGACAACGTGATGGCCCAGATGCCGCGCCTGCAGGCCTCCATCCCGCCCACCATCAAGATCGATGTGGCCGTGGACCGCACACTCACCATTCGCTCCAGCGTTCGCGACGTTGAATTCTCGCTGATGATCAGCGTTCTGCTGGTGATTCTGGTGGTCTTTCTTTTTCTGCGCGAGGTTTGGGCCACCATCATTCCTTCGGTGGCCGTTCCGCTTTCGCTGGTGGGCACCTTCGGCGTCATGTGGCTGCTGGGCTACACCATCGACAACCTTTCGCTGATGGCTCTGACGATCGCCACCGGCTTCGTGGTGGATGACGCCATTGTGGTCATCGAGAACATCACGCGCTATCTGGAAATGGGCATGACGCCCTTCGATGCGGCCATGAAGGGCTCGAAGGAGATCGGCTTTACGGTGCTGTCGATGAGCACGTCCCTGATTGCCGTCTTCATTCCCATTTTGTTGATGGGCGGCATCGTGGGCAAGCTCTTCCGCGAGTTTGCCGTCACGCTTTCCGTGGCGATTGCCGTTTCGCTGCTCGTTTCGCTCACCACGACCCCCATGCTCTGCGCCCGCTTTCTCAAGTCAAGGGACGAGAGCCGCCACGGCCGCGTCTATCGTCTGTTTGAGAGCGGTTTCAACTGGTCCCACGCCGAGTACGCCGCCGGCCTGCGCTGGGTTTTGCGCCATCAGCCGTTGATGCTCTGCGTGGTCATCGGCACCGTGGCCCTCAATGTCTACCTCTTCATGATCGTGCCCAAGGGCTTCTTCCCGCAGCAGGACACGGGCCGCATGAGCGGGCAGACCATGGCGGCGCAGGACATCAGCTTTCCCGCCATGCGCTCGAAGCAGCGCGAACTGGCGCAGATGGTTCTCGACGATCCGGCCATCGCTTCCGTGACGGCTTTTGCCGGCGGCGGGCGCAATAGCAACAACATGGGCTTCATGTTCGTCGCCCTGAAGGATCTCGACAAGCGCCCCGGCCGCGTCTCCGCCGATCAGGTGGTCGCCCGCCTGCGCGGCAAGCTGAGCAGCGTTCCCGGCGCAGTTCTCTATCTCCAGGCCAACCAGGATATTCAGGTTGGCGGCCGCGGCAGCGCCGCGCAGTATCAGTACACGCTCTCCGACGAAAATCTGAATGAGCTGAACGGCTGGGCGCCGCAACTGCAAGCGCGCATGAGGGCCATGCCCGAGTTGCGCGACGTTTCCAGCGACCAGCAGAACCAGGGCCTGGCCGCCAACGTGATTATCGACCGCGATGCCGCCTCGCGCCTGGGCATTACCGCCGGCGCCATCGACAACGTGCTCTACGATGCCTTTGGCCAGCGCGAAGTTTCCACCATGTATACCTCGCTGAATCAGTACTACGTGGTGATGGAGGTCGATCCCCAATATCAGCTCAGCCCGGACGCGTTGAATGGGATCTTCGTCAAGTCCTCGACCGGAGCCATGGTGCCGCTATCGACTATCGCGCGCTTTGAGTCGCAGCGAACCGCGCTGGCGGTCAACCACCAGGGACAGTATCCGGCCGTAACGCTTACCTTCAACCTGGCGCCCAACGTGGCTCTGGGCGACGCCGTCACCGCTCTGGAAAAGGCCCAGGCGGAGATGAACATGCCCAGCGCCATCCACGCCACCTTCCAGGGAACCGCGCAGGCCTTCCAGGACTCGCTCAGGAACGAGCCATATCTCATCCTCGCCGCGCTGATTGCCGTCTACATCGTGCTCGGCATCTTGTATGAGAGCGTGATTCATCCGCTGACCATTCTCTCCAGCCTGCCGCCGGCCGGCGTCGGCGCTTTCCTTGCCCTGCTTCTCACTGGAACCGACTTCAGCATCATCGCGCTGATCGGCATCATCCTGCTGATCGGCATTGTCAAAAAGAACGCCATCATGATGATCGACTTTGCCCTGCAGGCCGAGCGCGAGCAGGGATTGCCGCCGGTCGAGGCCATCTACCAGGCCTGCCTGCTGCGCTTCCGGCCGATCATGATGACCACCATGGCCGCCATGTTCGGCGGGCTGCCGCTGGCCATCGGCATGGGCGTGGGCTCGGAACTGCGCAAGCCGCTGGGCATCGCCATTGTCGGCGGACTGATCGTCTCGCAGATGCTGACCCTTTTCACCACCCCGGTCGTTTATCTCTTCTTCGACCGCCTGCAGTGGCATGTGATGAAGCTGCACCGGCTCGGCGCGGAGCTGGATGAAGCGCCGGGAGACTGAAAAACAGTTTTTAGCCGCTAACTGCTAGCTGCCAGCTTCTGCACACTAAATGGGAGTTTAGGCCGTAAAATCATGGGAAGAGAGGCAAACCCATGTCAAGAAAAGAAGCCGTGCTTCTGGTCAGCCGCGCTGTGTCGATTCTTCAGGTGATCTACGTGTTGATGGAGGTCACTTACCTTCCAGTCCAGTTTATGTCCTTCTTTCACCACGTAAACAGAGCCAGCGTATTGGACACTCCTTTGGCATCCGACGCTTTCTACCGGACCTATTACGGTGTGGACATTGCCTTCCTGCTGGTGCGCGTCGCGATTGAAGTGACTCTTGCCGTATTTTTCTGGAATTGCGGGCCTTGGATAGAGCGTGTCTTGTTGCCCAAGGAGGAGCCGGGGCAATCGGCCTGAGCTATACTTTTTCCTGCGAAATGCCTTACGGAGAAGCCGCAATGGAAAAGCTCGATCTGAAGAAAAAATGGAAGCAGCTTTACGGGGCGAAGGCCGGCGCGATCACAGCCGTCGATGTTCCTCCGCTCACCTATCTGATGGTGGACGGCGAGGGCGATCCGAACACATCACAGGCCTTCCAGGAAGCCGTCGAAGCGCTCTACTCGCTTTCCTACACGCTCAAGTTCACCCTCAAGAAGAGTCCTCGCGCCATTGATTATGGCGTGATGCCGCTGGAGGGCCTGTGGTGGGCCGACGATCCGCGCGCCTTTTATGAGGCCGACAAGTCCGCATGGAAGTGGACGGTGATGATCTTGCAGCCGGATGTCATCCATCAGGCGGAAGTAGACGCGGCCTTCGACCAGGTGCGGAAGAAGAAGAACCCCGCGGCGCTCGGCCGGGTGCGCTTCGAGAAGCTGGAGGAAGGCCCGTCTGCCCAGGTCCTGTATCTGGGGCCGTTTTCAGCCGAGGGTCCCACGATCCAGCGGATGCACGATTTCATTCATGCGGCCGGCAAGGAATTGCTCGGAAAGCATCACGAAATTTATCTGAGCGATCCGCGGCGAATGGCCCCTGAAAAGCTGAAAACCATTCTGCGCCAGCCGATGGGGTAAAGTAAGCGAATATAAAAAGCCCCGCTGTTTCCGCGGACACACGGAAAAAGTGGGGCTTTAGGCTGACTTGCTACATCACTTCGCCGAGGTTTTTTCCCTTTTTATGGGTTGACAGATCAGCTTGACCGGATAGTAGGAGTTGCGGGTGTACTGCTTGACCATGCGGTTGGTGTTGAAGTAGGAGCCGTTGAAAGCCAGCGTGGAACCCATCAGTTTGGCCCATTTCAAGGGCTCCTTCCGGAAGAGCGGAACCACCGCGGTTTCCAGCTTTCGATAGAGCGAGTCGGCCTCGGCGGCATCATCGGCGCCATCTTCGATGGCCCAGCCGGTCACTCCTTCGATGCAGCCCTCGATCCACCACCCGTCCAGAATCGACAGGCTGGGAACGCCGTTCATCGCTGCTTTCATGCCGCTGGTGCCGGAGGCTTCATAAGGCCGCTTCGGCGTGTTCAGCCAAACGTCCACGCCCGCCGTCAGCATTGCGCCCAGACTCCAGTCGTAGTTTTCCAGGTAAACGAAGCGCAGCACGACGCTGGAGAGTTCGGCGGCCTTTGCGACAACCTGCTCAATCAGCACTTTGCCGGGTTCATCCTGAGGATGGGCCTTGCCGGCATAGAGAATCTGCAAGCCGCCGGCCGCGGTGGCGATGTCGGCCAGCCGCTTGGGATCGGTAAACAGCAAAGTGGCGCGTTTGTAGGTGGCGAAGCGGCGGGCAAAACCCAGCGTGAGCACCTTCGGATTGAGCACCAGACCGGTGCGCTCGGCCACCTCGGAAAGAAGCATGCCCTTGGCTTGCGCATGAGCCGCAAGAATTTCCTTTTCGGGCAGGTCGATGGCATTGCGCAGATAGAGAGTGTCGCGCCGCCAGTCTGGAATGTGCTGATCCAGCAGTTGCTGAAATGGTTCAGAGATCCATGTGGGCGCATGAACGCCATTGGTAATCGAGTTGATCTTGAACGACGGGAACATGGCGCGGGAGACCTTTGCATGCTGCATCGCCACCCCGTTTGCATAGCGCGAAAAGCGCAGCGCCAGCAGCGTCATGTTCAGCATTCCATCTTGGAAACAACCCAGCTTTTCCAGGCGCGCTGTACGGTCGCCGCCCAAAATGCGAATGGTCTGTTCGGTGCTGAAGCGGTCGTGGCCGGCCGGAACCGGGGTATGCGTGGTAAAGACGCACTTCTTGCGCACCTGGTCCATGTCGGCTTCCGTTGCCGCGCCCAGCGGTCCGCCGCCCAGTTGCCTCTCCAGCAGGCCCAGCGTCAGCAGCGCCGCGTGGCCCTCGTTCATGTGGTAGACGTTGATCCGGTAACCGAGCGCATGCGCCATCCGCACCCCGCCCATGCCCAGCACAATTTCCTGCTGCAGCCGATAGTTGTTGTCGCCGCCATACAAGTGATCGGTCAAGCCGCGATCCCAGCCCGAGTTTCCTTCCAGATCCGTGTCTAGCAGGTAGATCGGCACCACGTGCCCGGAGCAGCCTACCAGGTCATAGCGCCAACAGCGCACTGTCACAATGCGGTCTTCCACTGAAACCGTAACCCGCGCCTTCTCTTCGACGCAGAAATCCGCTGGATTCCATGGCTGGATATCCTCGCTCTGCGCGCCGGCCGCATCCAGATGCTGCTCGAAGAAGCCCTTGCGGTGCACCAGCGTGAAGGCCACCAGTGGAATTCCCATGTCAGCCATGGAGCGCATCGTGTCCCCGGCAAGAACGCCCAGGCCGCCGGAGTAGGTGGGCATGCCGCGGTTGATCGCAATTTCCATCGAGAAGTAGGCAACCTTGCCCGAGGCTGGGAAAGATTCCTGGCGAAACGGCCTAAGTGATGTCGGTTGCATGGCGTGATGCCTCCGTGTGCTTCCAAGGTGCAAAGCGGCTATCTGGGAATGGAAAACTCTAAACAACACGCCGGATACTCGTAATCTAGTCCGGCTCTCATCAAGGTAAACACTGTACGATTCTAGCAACAAACGCCGCTGCTGACATTGGACAGCCGTTCTTCGCCTGCCATGGAGCATCCCGAATTGGGGCTATCGAGGTGCGTTGGCGTGAATCTGTATCCAGTATGGGAAAAATGGCCGCCGGGGCCCTTTCAAAAGAAAACCGCTGCCCGGCGGCCGATCTGGAGCGAAACCATAGTGAACGTATCTTTGCTAAGAGTTTCCAGTGTGGCTTTTCTTCCACCCCAACGAGCAGGAATCGCTCGCTGGGGACCCCGGAGAGGAAAAAGCCACTCGGCTGGGCGTACTTTCAGGATACACCTGCTGTGGTTTCGCCATAGAACTACAATAAAGCCGCAAAGCGCTCTATGAGATGCGGTGAGCGCCGTCCGAGGCGTGGCAGATGTGAATCTGCGGCTCAATGTTGAATTTGGCGGCATAGCGCCGGCCCAGTTCCGCGGCAAATGCCTTGGCCTGGCTCTGTTCCACCAAATTGATGGTGCAGCCGCCAAAGCCTCCGCCCGTCAGCCGCGCGCCGATCAGTCCCGGCAAATCCTGCGCCAGTTCCACCATGGCGTCGGCCTCCACGCAACTTCCTTCGAAGTCCTTGCTGTAACTCCAATGCGCCTCGGTCATCAGCCGGCCCACTTCCTTCAGGTCGCCCTTTTCCAGCGCCTTTTCGCAGGCCACGGTGCGCAGATCCTCGCTGATGACGTGACGGGCGCGCATCAGCGACTTGGGCGCCATTTCGTGGCCCCATTTTTCCAGGTCCTCCAGCGTCGCATCGCGCAGGAAGGGAACATTGCCGCGGTGGCTGTTGATGACCGCGCAGGCCGCCTCAGACTCGCGGCGGCGGGTTGGATAATCGCCCCCGGCAATCGAGTGCTTGACCATGGTGTTGGCGATGACCAGCGCCACGTTGGCGGGGATGGGGGCCAGTTTGAAGCTCAAATCGCGGCAATCCAGCAGCAGGGCATGGTCCTTTTTGCCGTTGGCGGAGATGAACTGGTCCATGATGCCGCAATTGGCGCCCACGAACTCGTTTTCCACCCGCTGGCAGAGCCGCGCCAGCACGGGTCCTGGGTAGTTGACGCCGACGAGCGAGGTCACGGCCAGGGCGGTGACGACCTCCAGGGCGGCGGAGCTGGAAAGCCCCGAGCCGAGCGGAACGTCGCCCCACAGGCTCAGACTGAATCCGGGAAACTTGTTGCCTTCCCCGGTCAGGATGGCAACCACCCCGATCGGGTAGTCGCTCCAGTGCTTGCCAGCCTTGGCGGGCAGCGCGGCGGCTTCAAAGGACTTCTCTTCCTCGTAATTCTCGGAGTAGATGACGATCTTGCCATCGGAGCGCGGCGAAATGCCGGCCAGGGTGGCAAAGTCGATGGCCGCGGGCATCACAAAGCCCTCGGCATAATCGGTGTGTTCGCCAATCAGGTTGACGCGGCCCGGCGCGACAAAAACAGCCGGCTCCGCCTGAAAGCGGGTTACGTGCAACGAACGCAAAGCTGCAGGATCATGCATTTCGGTTTCACCCTTCTAAATGGATTCAAACTCAACAATCATTGGCCAGGAAAAGGACTCGCCAGCAGCCAGCGTCCGCGACCAGAGGCCGGTCCGGGCCAGGGAGTCCACCGGCGCGGTCGTAGGCTCCATGCCGACACAAAGCTGCTTCTTCCCCGGCCGATCCGGCCAGCCGCCAGAGCAGATCCACAACCCCAGATAAGGCGTGGCCGCCGGGTCGAAACTCACCTTGATGCGCACACCTGCCTTGTGCCGCTCCAGCGCGCACCAGTTCTCAGAGGCTGCCAGCGGACCGGCAAACAGCTTATCTCCAACGCCCGACTCCGGCCACTGAACCGCGCTCAGGTCGGTTTCTCCGCCCTTGACCAGCTTGGCGATGGGCCAGCTTATGTCGCCGCCCTGCTGGCCCAGACGGCCGCCGCCAGAGCCCTCCAGAATCAGCGAAGTGATGGAGCTTGGCAGAACGATTCTGTCTCCCGGCTCTACCGCATACATCGGATGCACGGCCCAGGACCAGGGCGTCGGATGGCTGCCGGTATTGGTGACCTTGTAATCCACCTGCAGGCGCCATGCCTTGCCCGCGTCTGTTTCCGTCAGAGTCGTTGTCCGCTCCAGCCTGAGCGGCACAGAAAAGCACTCCCCGCAAAAGGTGGCGGAGTGGCCGCTGGCGGCGATAGTCTGCCACGCCACCCGCCACAGGTCGCCGTGATCCGGAATCAAGGCCGGGCCAGAGGCGGTCTCTACCGTGCAGCCGGCCACCGAAGGCAGGCACTCGTCCCATCCACTGGCATCGCCCTCATCGAAGGTCATCGTCTGTGTGCGGGGAGCGTACGCGGTCAGCGGAGCCTGCATCAGCTCCTGATCTCTGACGCGAATGGAAGCAATCTTGCCGCCGAGGCGGGGGTAAATGTTTACACTACAACCGCCCGCCTGAATGAGAACGTTTTCTTCTGTGACACCAACTACACTTACCTCTGCCATCCTGCTATCCTCCCATGACTTCCGCGCAGGCCGCGCTCAATCTCTCCCAGATTCTGTCGAGCCATGCCTCGTGCTCGGGTTTCATCAACACCGAGCGCAGGCAGGTCACCATTCCGGAAGCGTTTTCCGCACCACTCACCGGCCCGAACCAGCACTCCGGCAATTTTACAAGAGCCAGGTGCAAATCTCTCGTGGCGCAGGCATCAAAAACGCTGTGCGCCAGCTTCGAGGCTTGTTCCGGCGTTTCCGCCTTGACCTTCCACACCACAATATCAAGATCCGGGGCCCCGGCCGCGAGCGGCTGGAAGCGCCCGGTCTTATCCTGCCGCAGCCGCCGGTCCAGCTCCATGGCCGCCGCCCTGCCGCGAGCCAGCCCGCGGGCAAACTCGCCCCCCGGCACAAGCGGCAAAAGCTGCTCGGTGGCCCAGAGAGCCACCGCCGCGGCTCCTGCCCGCGAGCACTCCAGGCTGATCTCGCCCAAATGGACGGGGCCCCCGGCGAGCGATTTCTGCTCGCTGGGGTGGAGGTGCAACTCTTTCGAAGTGAAGTAGGTATACGGCGAGTCGTGCTTATAGAAGCGCCCCACCGATGGATCGCGAAACAGAATGCACCCGCAGCCGAAGGGCTGCAACCCGTGCTTGTGCGGGTCGATCGCAATCGAGTCGGCCTCGCCCGCAGCCAGGAAGGCTCGCCGCGCCGGCTCGTCCAGGGCTTCGGGAATGAGCCGGAAATAGCCTCCGTAGGCCGCATCTACATGTACACGGAAACCATATCGTTCGCGCAGCGCCAGCACTTCGTCCAGCGGGTCCACCGAGCCCATGGCCGTCGAGCCCAGCGTAACGACCACCGTGCCCACATCTCCTTTGCGCAGTTCGGTTTCCAGCGCTTCCAGGCTCATGCGCCCGTGATGGTCGGCGGCGACGCTTGTATAGTCCAGCTTCAGCACGCCAGAGATGCGGTTGTGGGTGTAATGCGCCTGATTCGAGCCGACAATCCGCTTGCCAGACGCCAGTTGCCCGGCCACCCACAGCGCCTCCAGATTGGCAAACGTGCCGCCGGAGGTCAGGTGGCCCAGAAACTCGGTCCAGCCGAAGACGCCGGCAATCTTGCTGACAGCCTCGATCTCCATTTTCGAGCTGGCCCGGCCACCGTCGCGAGCGTGGTTGTTGGGGTTGATCGTCATGGCCAGCGCATAGGCGGCCCGCGCCACCGGATGCGGCGGCCTCATCATCTGTCCGGCATAGAGCGGGTGAAAGTAGGGGTAATTGTCGCCCAGCCGGAGCGCCACGTTTTCCAGAACCCGCCCCATCGCAGGAAGATCGGCCGCTGACCCGGAGGCAGGCTCGAAGGCGGGCAAGCTCCCGAACTGCTCTTCAAGCAGCTCCGTGGCGCGAGACAAGAGAGTGGGCACCGGATCTTTCAGCATGGTGTCTTTCACCGCATTACAGACAAAGACAGAAATCCCATTATAAGACCCTATGCACCATCGGTTTCCCGAAATGGAATTGGCGAGAAAAGACAAGAACAATAATTCCCGTGCCTGCTTTTCGCGGTGGATGTTATACTTAACAAAGCGTTAGAGCCGAAGCGGGCGTGAGCAGCACTCGCCCAACCAAGCAAGATTCTGCCAGTGGTCGCTCCGATTCATCCAGCGCAATTCAATTTAGGAAACACGAGCAAAATGGAACAAGGTACTGTGAAGTGGTTTAACGACGCGAAGGGCTTTGGTTTTATCTCGCGCCAGAACGGCGAAGACGTTTTTGTGCATTATTCTGCGATCAACTCAAGCGGTTTCAAGAGCTTGCAGGAAGGTCAAGCCGTGCAATTCAACGTGGTGAAGGGGCCCAAGGGCTGGCAGGCCGCGGACGTGCAGCCGCTCTAGACCCATAGGCCGGATTCCGGCAGAATCTAGCAAAAACAGACGAGGGCAGGGGTGATCCCTGCCCCCGTTTTGCTTTCTGCGCCCCAAAGCGCGCAGCCTTCAATCCTTTTTGGCCCCGGAGCGGGTATAGCAAAACCAGAGTAGATGTATCCAGAAGCTATGTCTCCAAGCGGCTTTTTCCTCAAGAAAAAGCCACCTTTTCGGCTCTCAGCAAGGGCACGTTTACTCTGGTTTTGCTTTGGCGAGAAGTTTTTTGCGCTCGCGGATAAGTTTGGCTCGCTCCTTCTCGGGCAAGGCCAGGACGGCCTTGGCGCGCCGGGAGAGCTTTTCGTAGACGAGCGCGTGGGCGCGGGTCAACTCGTCCTCGATTTCGCGCGGGCGCAGCGCATCCCACCGCTCCAGGGCCACCCACCAAGCCCTGGCCAGGTGCGGCGCGGCGCAGATTCCGTCGTTTTCCAGCAACTCGTGGAAGCGCTCGGCCCCGCAGTGGAAAGACAGAACGACATCCCCCAGGCCGTCGGCGTTGGTTAGGGCGAACATCTTGCCGCCGATCTCGCGGTCGCCGACCCAATAGACAAGCACCTGACCCCAGTTGAGAGTCTCTCTGACGTGCGGCAGCCCCAGGCAAAACTCGCGGATGCGCTCGTTGTCCATGGGGTGAGTGTATGCCGGAAGCGTTCATCTCAACCAGCGGAATCAGCGCTTGAGGCGCCGTCGGCGGAATTGGTTTCTACGGCTTCGACGAGCCAAAATTGGTGAGCTTGGGAGTCAGTTTGCGGACAACAAACTCCTGAAAGAGATTCTCGACAGCGCTCGACGCAAGGCCGATGCCGCTGTTCTCGAAGGTCAGCGACACTCCATTGCGGTCGGCTGACGGGTAGTACAGGTTCGAGATGCCTCCCGCAGCAAGGCTGGCGGCGAGGCTGGAATAGTTCGGCTGCCAGTGTCCGTTGTCGCCCTTGCAAATGACCGCATTGGCGATGGCGTAGAAAATGCGCGACCGCGCGCTCCCGGTTCCTTTGTAGAAGTAACGCGGGTCCTGTTTCAGCAGGGAGGGCAGAATGGCCCCGCCAATCATCGTGCCGATGAAGTTGTCGGCGTAATTGGCCGCGAAACGCTTGCCGTAGCCCTGCGCGCCCTGCCCGTAGCCGCTGAAACTGTTATCAGCCTGCTCGATTCCCGCGAAGGATCCAGTTGCCAGCAGCGTGATCGGGTCGATGGAGGATCTCCAGGCGAGATGAAACTTCTGCCTGGAGGTGAGGGGCGGCGCGTCGGGCGAGTAAGCGACGTAGAAGTTCGGAATGATGCCGAGCACGCGCTGTTCTTCCTCTTCCTTGAAGAGTTCCTGGGCGATCTCTTCCCGCGATGCCGACACCCGCACTTCGCTCTGAGCGGTGGTGACCAGCAGCCTGACCGGCGGCGCCTCATAGCTTTCGCCCTGATGCAGGGAACCGGTGATAACCTGGGTCGCGAATCCTTCCGAGAAGAAGGTGATTTTGAAAGGGCCGGCAGGGACATCGCCGAAAACAAAGCGGCCATCGCTGCCGGAGATTGCCACTCTGGCAGCCGGCGCGGTTGGGCCGGCCTGTTTAAGGGAAACGTGAGCGCCTTCGCAGACAGTCCCTTCGCGGTCCACCACGACGCCGTGGATGCTGCCCGCCGAACCCTGCTCAGGCGTCTGTAGCGCCGCGGCAGCCTGGGCTTGGGGCGCGCTGGGCAAAACTGCATCGGCTGCCGGAAGAGGCACGGCTGGCTGGGCTTGCTGGGACCATGCAGGCCTCGGAAGTGTGAGGAGCGCCAGAAAAACAACGATCGGAAAAGAAAGCTGTATTCGGCTGGGCGGAATCTTTCGTCCGCAGCCCGGATTAAATCGATTTCGTATTGGTCCCGTCCCTCATCTCCGCGGCCCGGAGACATTTCCTTCTTTGAGCATAATCGGCGCGAGAGGCCCCGTAGGGAATTAGACGAGTTTTGCGGCGTTGAGGGTAACCGGCGGTAATGTTTCTGAATGATGACGGCAATTTGCCGTACAATTGAAATGTAGGTATGAGAGGGAACACGATGCCCCAACTTCAGACAGCAAGAGCGGCAAGGCTGGAAGCTCGCATCTCGCCGGATTTGAAACTGCGACTGGAATACGCGGCTTCTCTGCGCGGAGCAACGCTTACGGAGTTTGTCGTGCAAAGCGCCCAGGAAGCCGCCACGCGGGCCATTCGTGAGCATGAAGCGATGACGCTCTCCGAGCGAGCGAGCCGTGCCTTTGCGGAGTTTCTTCTTAACCCTCCTGGGCCCAATGAAAAGGCACTGGCTGCCGCCAAGCGATACAAGGCGATGCTGGGTAAAGAGATCGTGAGTCAATAGTGCCTTCGTCTCTCCAAAACTCATCCGTGACGATTGAACCGCTCGATGGGAAACGGCATGAACGCCCGGGATTTGACTGCGGCGTTGCCGCTCTCAATACCTATCTTCAGCGACAGGCATCTCAGGACGTAAAAAAGTACGCCGCCGTGGTGTACGTTGCGGTCATTGAGCCGCCCGCTATCGCCGGATACTACACGCTCTCTCAGTTCAGCATTGATCTAGTGAAGCTTCCCGACGACTTGGCAAAGCAGCTCCCTGGGTATCCCGTTGTCTCCGCCACGCTGCTTGGACGCCTGGCCGTAGCCAGCACGCTGCAAGGCCAGGGACTGGGCGAAAAGCTGCTTTTTGATGCTCTTCGGCGGTCTCTCGTTCAAAGCGCATATATCGCTTCGGCCGGTGTGGTTGTGGATGCCAAAAACAAGCAAGCCGCGGCTTTCTATCAGAGATATGGATTTACCCCGCTCCTCGATGCAAACTGGCGGCTTTTTCTGCCCATGAAGACCATTCAGCAAATGTTCTGAATACAGCGCCCCTCTCGTGATCTCTGAAAACTAACTGCCCGAAGATCAGAACTTGGCCTCAAACGCCCGGAATCGACGCTCCAGCTCCCACTGCGCGGCGGCTTTTTCGCTGCCGTCCAGAAAGGCCTTGCAACTGGCTACGGGGTGGTCCTGGCCGAGGGTCTGGCCCTTGCAGGGCGCGGCTGCGGCAGTAAAGACATCCGCGGCGGCCCACAGGCTGTCGCCAGGCAGAAAGCTGTGCTCCATGCCGGTGCGGGCCAACTGCTTCAGGTCCTGGTAGCTGAGGTGGTAGTCGAGGGCGGCGCGAACATACTCGCGGGTGATGTCGATGCGGCTGACGCCCTCATCGTCGGTCGAAAGCGCGACCGGGACGTGAGCCGCGCGGTAAAGCGGGAAGGGGTGATCGACGCCCTTGACGCCCAGGATGCCTTCGTTCGAACTGAGATTGATCTCAACCATCACATGCTTCTGGGCCATCTCCTTGAGCAGGCCCTGGGCGTCGTCCTCGAACATCACGTCCACGCCGTGGCCGATGCGCTCGGCGTGGCCCAGTTCGACCGCCTGGCGGATGTGGAAGCGCAGGCCCTCGGGCGGCACCAGGCCCTGCGCCAGCTCGCCGGCGTGCAGGCTGATGTGAACCTTGGGGTAGACGGAGTGCAGGTAGTCGAGCATCCTCATCTGCAGCGTGTAGTCGCGCATGGAGAGAAAGCCATCCTCGGGCTGTACAAAGTTGATGCCGACGTAGCTCGGTTCGTGCGCATCCATGCTCTGCTGCACAGTCTCAAAGCCCAGAAGCGCCTGCGCGAAGACCTGCTCGGGCGTGGCGCCGCGCAGAACCTGATAGATGTAGCGGACTTCCACCTGGCAGGCAGGCGCGGCCTGGGGGGCGCCGCAGTGTTCAATGTCGCGGCGGAGCGCTTCGGCGGAGCGCACGTCCTCGCGGTCAACAAAAATCTCGTCGCGCAGGGCAAGGGAAAGCAGTGTCTGGCGGTATTGGGCAAAGTCCGGATTCAAGGGGTTTTCGTGGGCCATTCGCGCGGCGTGCGAGAAAGTGGGCGTTTCCATCAGCTCCACATACTGCTGATTCTCGGCGGCGGCGCGGCTGGCCACCTCGTCCACCCACGCGCCGATATGCTTTTTGCTGAGGCCGCCGAAGCGGTCGAAGGTGGAGAAAAACTGGTCATGCCCGCTGAAGCCGGGGGTGCGGACAAAGCTGCGCATGGAGAAGGCGTTAACCATGCGGTCGTAAAGCTCCTGGTTGGCCGGGAGCTGCGCGGCCGGCGTCAGTGGCGGCGCGCAGGGCTCTTTGATCAGATCGCCCTGGTCGTTGCGGGCAAACTTGGGCTCCGCCGGATCAATGCACAACTTGTCTTCGCCCGCGTCGCGGATAAAGCTCTCGGCATAGACCGCGCCGGAAAGATGGATGTGCAGGTCGGCGCCCTTGGGGAACTGGTCCAGAAAAGCGCGCAGGGCCGGCGGGCCGTCATGCGCGGCGGCCTGGTAAGCGCGGGCGGCGCGGGCTTCCGGCGACGGCGCCTGAGCGTGAAGCGTGGTAGTTGCGACGGCGAGGGCAAAACAGGCGAAAAGACAAGCTGTGCGGCGCATGATGCCTTCCAGTGTAGAGCAGGAAGGGGCGGCTTGCGGAGAGATTGTGGCGGGGGTTTAGCGGAAAAAAGCTCATGCGATTGCATGGGTTTACGGAACGGGTTTGGCGTGGAAGTGGGGAGTTGCTATACTGTACAAGTTGTTGCAGCCGACTGTTCGTGGAATTGGCTCCTTCTCCGGCGATGCCGGAATCCGCACAGGCAATTGCAACTCGAAGTTTGCACTGAGGCCAGATAGCTCAGTGGTAGAGCGCGGCCCTGAAAAGGCCGGCGTCGGCGGTTCAATCCCGTCTCTGGCCACCACTTCTTAGAGAACTTAGTGTCGTGTCTCAGAAGTTCGTATAAGAAATGAACTGTCATCCTGAGCGTAGTTTGCCGCGTTTTTTGCGGCAAACGGAGTCGAAGGACCTGCGGTTGTTCTTCAACGAACTTTAGACTCACCACATTAGCTGTAAGCAGCCTCTTGTAGAATTCCATTGAAATAGCAAAGAGCTCCAAGAGAGATTAGGAATAGAAAAGCGCTTTTCATCCCAATCTGCCTCACCGGCCCCAAATCGTTGCAGATTATTTCCACTCAGCAGCGCATCATGAACATGGGACGGAGTGCGCTCCAGCCGGCTCACTCCGGCAGACCCCCTCCCCCCCCTAACCCCCTGGGGGTATACAGCCAGCTGCTTGATCCGATGAAATTTTGCCATGAAGATTGCAGCCTGAGTCAGGGAAACTCCCGTGCTGGACAATAATCAACAGCCTGAAGGCAATTCTGCACGCGGCTGAATAGAGAGAATCTTCCACCCGTAATCACTGCGCGATCACCGCAGAAGGCCTGGGAGTCAGATTCACAGTCACAGTTCCCGCCACATCCGAGCCCGTGCTGCTTATCCCTTGCAAGTAGAGAGGCTTACTCTGATTCGTCCAGAATCTCGATGCCTGAAACCGTGGCGTTGTTCGCGATCGGTTCGAAGGTGAGATTCAGTTTCCCCTGCGCTGTCGGTTTCAGGTGGTAGAAGGTCTTGGTGAGCGCGTGGAGGCTGCCGGCTTCCTTGAAAATGTCGAAGTTGTCCAGTAGCAGCACGCCATTGCACATCACGCGGAAGACGCGGCTTCCTGTTCCGCCCACGCCCGAGGCGTGAGGGCCGATGTAGAACTCGGCAAAGTGGAGCACCACCGTGTACCGGTCGCGGGTATCCACGGGGATGGCATAGGAGAAATGCCCATAGCGCTCGCCGGCAAAGAGGTCCGGATCGGGTGAACCCTCGATCTGCTGGCGCTTGGTCGAAAGGCGGCCGTTCATGAAGTAGTTGTCCTGATGCCAGAATTGCCCATCGTGATCGGTAAAGGAAGTTGGCTGCATAACCAGGCGGATGGGGAGCTGTTTGTTCGGAATACCCTGCAGAATCTCGATCGCATTCAGCGCCGGGGCCCCGCGCTCGCTGGTGAAAGCCAGGTGAAGGTAACCGTCTTTGGCGGGGGACACGTCCCGAAGGACACGCTCATCGGCGATATTTTCCCCCATGGCGTCCGAATTCACGTCGAAGCCCTGCAGAACGACATTTCCGTTGATTCCAATGCTGAAAGTGGAGTTCGTTTCGCTGGCCCGGTCGATGGTCAGGAAGTAGAGGTGCAACTCGTAGACGCCCGGCTGGAGAGGAATGTCGTAAAAGAAATCCCCTGTCCGCCATTGCTCAAAAAGCATTGGGTCGCTGGTTCTGGCGATGAAGTTCGGTGGAAGCTTCCAGGTTCCTCCATTCTTGAAGTAGCGGTCGGCCCCCCAGACCGCTCCTGCGCTGTCGATCTGTGGCCTTCCGCTGTAGCCTGCCATGATGCGAATCGGCAAGGATGCCGAGTCTCGGGAGACCGGCTGGGCAGTGGACGGAAGTTGCGCAGGACTGGTCCCGCTGTCCCTGCTCTTGGCAGCCGTGCCCAAATGAATGGCCAGGTAAACCCCGAGCGCGGCAAGGACCGCTGCGGCGGCCAGCAGCGTGGAAAGCCATCCCTTTCTCTTTAGGCGGAGTCGGAATATGCCGCGTCCTACCCTCCGCTGATCTGCCGGTTGACCCAGTTCCGATGCCGCGGAAGAACCGATGCCTGGTTTCAGGAGTTGCGATGTTCCGTATGAAGCGGGGGAGGGAAGTTTGCCCACCCGGTGTGTAAACACGGGCACATAAGTTCCTGAGGGAACCGAAAGTTGCACAGGATGCTCCCTGCCGTCGGTCTCGTAGAACTCCTTCAGCTTCTTGCGCAGCCGGTGAGCCTCGACCCGCGCAATGGCGTCCTCTCCAGCGTCGAAGGTGGTCTTGGACCGGCCAAAAACTTCGGTTGCGATGTTGTACTCGTGCAACTGATCGATTGCGCCCGCGAAATACTTCTCGCCAAGATAACTTACAAGGCGCGAAAGCCGGGGTGTCCTCGCCAAGGCCTCCACGACCGCATTGAGTTCGTCGCGTTCCGCCTCTTGCGAGGGCAGACTGGAGTCATCTGGCATTACTTCACTCCTGCCCGTACTGCCGGGCGTCTTTGGCCTGATCAACGACCGAATGATAGCGGCAAGTGGCACGCGCTTGCAACAGGGCAAAGAACCCATTGGGAAATTTATATCTATCTATATTATAATCAACAACGTACAAAATGTACATTACGGGCCGAGTGTTACCGAACAAGACCGTACAACATTAACCTTTCGCAATCCTCCCCGGCAAGAATACCTTTACATTATCGGCAATTTGAACGATCTTGCATGCGCGATTTGAACGCGTACGGCAAAGCCTCGAGGGTCGAGGCATCTGGTAGTGGTGGCTCGAGTTTGGAAAAAGTTTTATTCGGGCCAGAATGAAATCGTTTACAGCGGCGATGTTTGCCGTTCGGTTAAGCAATAAAGGGTGGTCCCCTGACACTGTAAAAGGCCCGGATCATTTCTGAGATCCGGGCCATTTTTTTCTCTTTTTGATTGATCCGCTTGAATTGATCCGCTTGAAGCTCTTGCCAGGCAATTCTCTGAAGCGGAATTGCATGGAATCTTCCGCGCCCCTGAGGCAGCGAAACAGCGTGTGACTATTGAGCCGCAGTTGCCTGAACAAGCAACTGAACAGACGGCGACACCATATCGAGCAGAACGGCCTGGGGCTTTTTTGCGGCTTCAAGCAGTTGCAGATTCTTCTGGAGCGCAGTTGCATCGGCCACACGATGATTCTGCAGATCATCCAGAGCCTGCAGACCCATCGCAGCAACCTGAGACAAACTGCGCGAAAGCGGCGCCAGTTCCGCCGTAATCTCCGACTTTTCCAGCGAAGGTTGCAGCCGGGCGTCATTGTCGCGCCAGAGCGCAAGCCAGTTCCGGGCTTCCTGCCACTGCTCTGGAGATGCTTTTCCGGCAGCGATCAGCTTCGCAAGATCGTTGAATTTCCGCGCCGTCTCGCTTTCCGGAGGAACGGCATCGACAAGCCGGTTGAGCGGAGTAAAGGTGTGGTACTCCTTCAGCCCGCCCCGCGTATAGCCTTCCGGAGGCTGAACGACCGTCGCCAGAACCTTCAGAGGCTCTGGATCGTCCTCGCCGCTCATGCGCCGCAGCATGAGGCCGGTAAACGACTGATGCTCCAGGCCGTAGTACTCAAGCTGCCGCGAGATGATCGCAAGCCGGCTGTACATCGAACGCACATCCCGCGTCTCCTGCGGAGACCACAGCCGTTCAGCGATGGCCGCTGTGCGGGGCCAGATGCGGCTGTCGACGTTCTCCGGAGTCACGAACTCGCTCCACATGGTGGCTTCGCCGCCTAGAACGCGCGCCTTTTGCTCCACGGTAAGCGATGCGCCGTCGCCAGCCAGCGGATCGGCCAGATAATGCTCGGCGGCAGACTGATTCAGGTCAATGTAGTAGCCGGCAGAAAGCATCGCGCGATTTCCCTTCCGCGCGGCCTCAGCCAGAGCTGATGGTCCGCGCCAGGACTGAATCACAACATCATGCGGCGTGTCGGGCTGCAGCACTTCATCCCAGCCTTCCATGATCTTGTGGTGGCCGGCCACCAGCTTCTGCACCCTTGCCGTGAAATAGGACTGCAGGGCCGCATCGTTTTGCAGGCCATGCGCAGTCATAAAGGCCTTGATCTGTGGATTTGCATCCCATTCTTTTTCGTTGCACTCATCCCCGCCAATATGGAAGTAGGCATCGGGAAAGAGCGCCGTCATCTCGCCCAGGAACTTATCGAGAAACTGATACGTGCTTTCGCGCGTGGGATCCATCGCGGGATCAAAGACTCCCCAGCGGGTTTCAAGCTGGTACGGGCCCGCGCCACTGGCCAGCTGGGGGTAGCCGATGAACCACGAAGTCGTATGGCAGGGCATGTCGAACTCGGGAACCACGCGGATTCCACGCTCCCGCGCATACTGGATGACTTCGCCAACCTGCTTCTGCGTATAGTAAAGGCCGCCAGAGCCCTTCTCGTGCAGCAATGGAAATTGCCTGCTCTCCACGCGAAATCCCTGGTTGTCGGAAAGGTGCCAGTGGAAGACATTCAGCTTCACGGCTTCCATCCCGTCCAGGTTGCGCTCAATCACCGGGACCGGCATGAAGTGCCGCCCGGCATCCAGCATCAGTCCGCGCCATGGAAACCGCGGCTGGTCGTCGATGGCGGCCACAGGCACGCCGAAACCCTGAGGCGTGATCTTGACCAGTTGCAGGAAAGTTTGCAGACCACGCAGCACGCCGAGCGGATTCGCCGCCGTCAACTGCACATGAGTTGTCGAAATGTCCAGGCGATAGGACTCATCTTCGCCCAACTGCTGCACCGGATTGCTCGCTCCTCCAGTTTTGATCGTAAAGCTCGCCGGGCTGGCCTGCGCCTCGCCCTGGAAGAAGATTCCGGTCTCTCGGGAGAGCCTGTCCAGAAAGCGCTGCCGGGCCAACACCAGACGAGGCTCCGTGTAGCCTTCGAGGCCAATGCCAAAGCTGCCATCAATGAGAAACTGACCCTGGCCGGCCACTATGTGCGCCGGCAAGGGCATCAATGGGAGCGAGTTTTCTTCCTGGGCGCAAATCGGCGAAACATGCATCAAAGCCACCGAGAAAAGAAGGAACAAGACCAAGCGCAGCAAATGAATCGTCTTCAAAAAAGCACCTCCTAAAAACTGCCGCTGTTCAGAATGTAAACCTCGACCCGAACTGGAATTGACGCGGTGAATTGATGTTGCCCGTGATCTGGCCGAATGCGGCTGCCTGAGCCGGAGTTGTCTGCACGGCGGTGATTGACGGCACACCCGGCATTCCGAGCTGCGCCTTGTTGGCAATGTTAAAGGAAGAGACTTCAAAACGGAGATTCCTCTCCTCTCTCAGCCGGAAACTCTTGAAGAGAGAGAGGTCCACGTCGTTGGCTCCCATGGTGCGTACGTGGTCAAGATACGCCGGCGCATTTCCAGGCACAAACGGACTGGCGGGCAAGGCAAAGCAATCAGATTTGAACCACGTTGCCGCCGTATGCGGCGCGCCCTTGCTTGGGTCGCAGGTCATATCGGCCCGCTGATTGAAGTACGAAGGCGCTACCCCGGAGGTTGGCGAAGCGATGGGAACACCGCTGCTCAGGTAGAAAACGCCGTTGGCGGTCCATCCGCCCAGGATGGCATTTCCCAGTCCGTTCAGATTCAGCGCCCTGCCCTTGCCCATAGGCAGATCGTAGGATGCCTGCCACGTGAATTGATACTTCACATCCTGCGGGCTGACGGAGTGTTCGAGGCTCATGTTCTTTGTGTCCTGCGGCGCGCCGCCGTGAGCGCCGACGAAGCCGAGCGGGGGATTGCCGTCGTCGGTCATCAGCTTGGACCAGGTAAAGCTGGCCAGCGTGGTGAAGTGCTGGGTCATGCGTTTCTGCACCTTGGTTTGCAGAGAGCTGTACTCCGAGTCGCCAATCGGATCGCCATGCACCAGAACGCCGTTTCCCGCGCCGTAGCTGCCGGTGCCGAACTGCGGGTACTGCTGCAGGCTCACCCAAAGAGGCACGGTGGAGGCGCCATAATTGGCGTTGGTGGATGGTTGGATTGCCTGCCAGGTATTGGGCACCATAATGCAGGCCGGGTCTGAAGTGTCAACACACAAAGAAGCGCCATATTTCTGAATGGTTCCCAGATCGAGCTGATTCAGATCAACCTGGCTGAGCGGCAGGAAAAGGCCTCTGCTGCCCACATAGCCCGCGCTCACCACCACGGCGTGCGGAAACTCGTACTCCAGGCCGAAGTTGAAGTTATAGGTCGTCTGCGTGCGCTGCGAGTGCAGCATCACGTTGGGCGTCGAGCCGAGATTGGTCGCCAAACCCTGCGTCGATCCGGTCAGCGGAACAACACCAGTGGGAAACGGATTGCTCAGTGAATAAACTCCCGTCACGCTTGGCGCGGGGCTTCCCGCGGCTGCGCCTACACACTGATTGGTGCCGGCAAATACAGAGTTGCCATCGGCGTTCCAACAGGTGGCGTTCCAGTTGGTTACCGACGAAAAGCCGTCGCTGTTGAGCCATGCGCTGCCCACCATCTGCGCGCTTGGGCCGTAGTAGAAGCCGCCGCCCGCCCGCGCGACGAGGTTCTTCGCCAACTGCCATGACACGCCGAGCCGTGGGCTGAAATCCGTCAGATTCGTCGCAAAGGGAGAGCGGCTGTCGCCGGTAGCGAAAACTTCGCCGCCGGTAAAAGATACGCCGCTGACAGTGCTCACGGCCTTCGGGTCGAAGTACTCCAGGCGGTTGTGACGCTCCGTGCGGCCGCCGAAGATGTCCCAGCGGAGCCCCAAGGAAATGGTAAGAGCCGGGGTGACATGGTAGTTGTCTTCAAAAAAGGCCGCGTAATACGGACTGGCCTCGGCGACAAACAAATCCTTGGTAAAGTTCCAGCTTTCGCTGCCAGGCGTTGATCCCATGCCCACAAGGAACGAGGCGAAATCGTTGCCGCCAACGCCCGAACTTACGGTTTGATCCGTAGCGGTGATGTCAAAGCTGTAAGAGCCGGAGGGCGCCGGCGGCTGGCCTACATTCAGGAACCTCTTCATATACTCCGCGCCGGCGCTGATCTCATGCTTGCCCCAGACCTTCGTCAGGGTCGCGCTCACATCGCTGTTCTCGCTGGCATAGATGAGAGTGTTCCAGTTCGCGGTGCCGCCAATGCCGCCTCCCACGTCGGAGAACGTCACATAGGGAAGGGTCTTGTATACTTCGTCGGCCTCGGTCGGCGAGGCGAAGCCCAGCGAGGCGAGGTTGTCGATGGCGCTCTGGCCGGGGTCGCCTCCCTGATTCTCATAGTGGCGCGTAAAGGAGTAGCGCAACTGCAATACCGTTGTCGGATTCAGGGTGTAATCGTCTGCTACCAGGATATTGCGCCCATTTGTAATGTTCTGAGCGTAGTCCAGATCCCACGGGTTCTTGAAGGCGTTCACACCCGAGCTGAACAGCCGGTCGAAGGAGAAGCGACCGAAAAGACGCTGCTTTTCGCTCTTGAAGTAGTCCATGCGAATGTCGAACTTCTGCGCGGTCAGAGGGTCCAGACCGGGGACATAAAGATTGTTTACGTCTCCATTCGTGTCTGCATCGCATGTAGCCGGATTGGGAGCGTTGCACTTGGGAAACTCGGAAAGAAACTTCAACGCAATGGGATTCGGGTTGGTGATAATGTTTCCGGTAAACGGCTGCCGCGTCCCATCGGGATTGTCGGGCTGGGTCGGGTCATAGATCGTGAAGCTGTCGGCGGAAAAGTCGCCTGTGCGCTCCGCAGTGGTAGGAACCGTGAAGACGTTTGAACCATCGAACATTTTTTGCTGCGTGGCTTCGTAATCGGCGAAGAAGAAGAGCTTCTTGTGCAGGATGGGCCCGCTGATCGAGCCGCCTTCCTGATAGCGGTGGAACGAGGGCGCAGAGTTGGCCGCGCCGCTGGCCAGCTGGCTCTGCTTGTTGAAAGAATCGTTTGCAGCCAGTACGTCTGGCCGGAAAACCCCGAAAGCATCGCCGTGAAACTTGTCGCCGCCGGACTTGCTGACCAGGCTGATGACGCCCGCGCCGCCGCTCTGATAGGAGGCCGGAGTGTTTTGCGTCTCGACGCGGTACTCATCCACACCGTCCTCGGGAATCTGCATTGCCGGGATGATGGCCCCGGCATTGTTTTCGGCAATCCCCAGCGGGCTGCCATCGAGCATGTAATAGACAGAACCTTCGATGGCGCCGTTGATCGTATACGACGAGACATCGACGCCCGGACGCCCGGACGATATGTTGGTCATGGCCTCGGAATTGGACGAGTTGGGAGTTCCATTGGCAGGAGTCACGCCAGCGCTCAGTTGCACCAGATCGAAGACATCGCGCGACAGCAGCGGGACCCGATCTATGGTTTCGGCGGAAATGAGCTGGCCGACGGTGGAGTTGCTGGTCTGCAACAAGTCGACGGACTCCGATACGGTGACCGTGTCACTGACGCTGCCCACGCGCAGAGCGATGTTGACAGTGGTGACCTGATCCACAGTCACCTTCACATTGTCCTGAGCGACGGTTTCGAAGCCCTTCATGCTGGCCGTCACTTTATAGACGCCGGGATTGAGCGACACAAATGTGTACAAGCCAGCCGCCGTTGCAACGGAATGCTGTTCGACTCCGGTTGCGTGGTCGAGCAAGGTGATCCTGGCTTCGGGGACAATGGCGCCTGTCGGGTCGGAGATCAAACCGCTGATGCTTCCTCTGCCGGCTTGGGCGAAGGCGGCGGGGGTAGCACAAAGAACCAGAATCCATGTAAGGAGAAAACTCGGCAAAGAAAAAGTGACTACATTGCGGTTTTTCATGGCTATCTCCAGGTCATACATTGATATTCAAACGATTCAATCACGCAAAAAATGTAGGAGCTATTGCATCCGCTGTCAAGCAAAAAAGTTGGATAGTGCGTTCTTGCCGCCTGGTTGCTAATCCCAGGTGTCGCGCATTGTTGTCACCTTCCTTTGCCAATTGTGGCTGTTTCTCACGAGTTCCTGCCCCCGCACTTCACCTGGCAGCCTTACGGATCTTCTCGACTCCTTGGCGAAGGAACAGGGAATAGAGGAACGACGCGGAAACTGCTTGACAAAGCAGCGGAGCTGGGATGATATTCCCTTTATTGAAACGATTTAACGTACAGGCTTCTTCTATGCTTGTCCAATAGGCAGGTGCTCATGAAAAGAAGGTTTGCTTCTCTTTTCCTGGTGATGGCGGGTTTGCCCGCGGTTCTGCAAGCGGCAACCGTAACACCTCTTCACGAAGGATGGCGGGTGCAGTCGGCCTGCCAGCTTCAGGCCACGGGTGGCGCGATTGCCGCCGAGGGGTATGCGGCAGAGGACTGGCTGAAGACAGCCGTGCCCAGCACCGTGCTGGCCGCTCAGGCCGCTGCGGGAGTCATTCCCGACCCTTACTACGGCTTGAACCTGCGCCAGATTCCTGGCGGCGGCTATCCTATCGGCCAGGACTTTTCCAACTTGCCCATGCCGCAGGAGAGCCCTTACCGCTGCGGCTGGTGGTATCGCGACGAGTTCACCGCGCCTGCCGCGGCACATGCGGAAGAGCATTACTGGCTGCACTTTGGCGGCATCAACTACCGCGCCGACATCTGGCTGAACGGCAAAAAGATCGCGGATTCTGCCGCGGTTGCCGGAGCCTATCGCACCTATGACTTCGATGTGACGCCGTATCTGCTGCCCGGCCAGAAAAATGTGCTGGCAGTGGAGACCTTTGCGCCCACGGAAAAGGATCTGGGAATCAACTGGGTGGATTGGAATCCCTGCCCGCCGGATAAAGACATGGGCCTCACCGGCGCAGTCGATCTGGTGACCACTGGCGCGGTCACTCTGCGTTCACCGCTGGCCGTTACTCACTTCGCTGACGGCAAGCTCAGCACAGCCGATCTGACCGTCTATGCAGAGTTGCACAACGCCACCGATCGTGCCGTGAAGGGCATGGTGGCCGGCACGGCCGCGGGCGTCCGGTTCGAGCAGCCGGTCGAGCTTGCGCCGCACGAAGACCGGAGCGTTGTTTTCACTCCGCGGCAGTTTCCGCAACTGCGTATTCGCGATCCCAAGCTCTGGTGGCCTCGCCAGATGGGCCAGCCGCATCTCGAACGGCTGACCATGAGCTTCAGTGCCCAAGGCCAACTCACGGATGAGCAAAGCGTGGACTTCGGATTCCGCGAAATCACCTCTGAGCTGACGGCCAACGGCAGCCGCCTGTTTCGCGTGAACGGCAAGCCCATCCTCATTCGCGGCGCGGGCTGGTCGCAGGACATGCTTCTGCGCACCGATGAGAAGCGGCTGCGCGACCAGTTCCGCCTGGTGCGCGACATGAACCTCAACACGATCCGCCTGGAGGGCAAGCTCGAAACCAATGAATTCTTTCATCTGGCCGACGAGCAGGGCATCCTGGTGATGGCGGGCTGGTGCTGCTGCGACCACTGGGAACACTGGAAGGACTGGACCCCGGAGGACCTGACTATCGCCACTGCCTCGCTGCGCGCGCAGATGCTCAGGCTGCGGGCTCATGCCAGCCTGCTGGTATGGCTGAACGGAAGCGACAATCCTCCGACCGCCGATGTGGAGCGGGCTTACCTTGCGGTTGAGTCCGAGACGCACTGGCCCAACCCGGTGCTCTCTTCGGCATCCTCCGCGCCCACGACCGTCACGGGGGCCAGTGGAGTCAAGATGAACGGGCCGTACGATTATGTCGCGCCGAGTTACTGGTCCTTGGACAAGCAGTACGGCGGCGCCTTCGGCTTCAACACGGAAACCAGCCCTGGGCCGGCGATTCCGTCGCTGGCCAGCCGGCAGAAGTTCCTGCCCGATGCCGAGGCATGGCCGCCAACAGCCGCCTGGAGCCTGCACATGGGCGGCGGCGAATTTGCCAACCTCAAGGTCTTCGACGAAACGATGGAAGCCGTCTATGCCAGGCCGCGCTCCGCCGCCGAATACGAGCGCATGGCGCAGACGATGGAATACGACTCCGAGCGCGCCATGTTCGAGGCATACGGCAAAAACAAGTACGCGTCCACGGGCGTCATTCAATGGATGCTGAACAACGCATGGCCCTCGATGATCTGGCATCTCTATGACTATTACCTGGATGCCGGAGCCGGATACTTTGCAACCAAGAAGGCCTGCGAGCCGCTGCACATTCAGTACTCTTACGACGACCGCTCGATTGTGGTGGTGAACAGCACTTATGAACCGGCGCGAGGACTTCATGCCAGTGTTCATGTTCACAACCTGGCGTGGAAGGAGTTGTTCACTTCCGAGACCACGCTGGATGCGGACGCCGACAGCGCGCAACGCGTCTTCGTGATTCCGGAGAGCCTCTATTCAGGCGCGGAGAGAATCTTCTTCATTGAACTGACCTTGTCGGATGCTTCCGGCCGCACAGTGAGCCAGAACTTCTATTGGACGCCGGGCACGCTCACCACCTTCGACTGGACAAAGACCGACTACACGCACACGCCCGCCCTGCGCCATGAGGATTTGACCGCGCTGACCAATCTGCCGCCGGCCAAGGTGCTGGCGCGCGCGGAGATCGGAAATACGCCGCAGGGGCGCGAAGTGCGGGTGCATCTCGACAATCAATCCGCGGCACTCGCCTTTCAGCTCCGGGCCGCTCTGCGTACTTCGTCTGGCGGACTGATCGCTCCCGTCTTCTGGTCCGACAACTGGATTGAGTTGACGCCGGGAGAGTCGCGCACGCTGACGGCGCTCGTGCCGGAGGATGCGGCTGGAGATGCAGTCGTGCAGATCGAGGGGTGGAATGTTGCCGCCGAAAGCATCAGACCAACGGCTGCTGCGCACTAATTTCTGACAACATAATTTCGCACCTTGAGTTTGTCATGCCCAGGTCCCAAAATCGGGACCTGGAGCACCAGAGTTTTCACGATCATTAGAGCGAAACTACAGTAAATATAGCCTTGTAAAAAGTATCCAGTGTGGCTTTTTCTTGAGGAAAAAGCCACTTGGCGGGTGTGCTTCCGGGATACACATACTGTAGTTTCGCTATAAAGCCGCTTTCATCGGCGAAGTTTCAGTCGATCAAGCGCAAACCCTATACCCCCCGGGGGTGTAGGGGGGGGGAGGGGGTGTAGCTCAGGCTGGCCGAAGAGCTACATCCTTTTTTATGGTGCGC